>PDWJ01001236.1_pt1 | contig 32443 bp, 41 predicted proteins | sample 1430881 | NCBI WGS metagenome assembly PDWJ01 (sample SAMN01162460, study PRJNA174530) | Oral metagenome, whole genome shotgun sequencing project. | biome: Marine environment; feature: Marine mammal; material: Swab sample of the gingival sulcus; isolation source: swab sample of gingival sulcus...
GAAACTACTCGAAGCCTTCCATGATTTGGCGGGAACGTGGGAGGACAATCCTACACTCCCGGAAATTCACTTGGGTGCCAACGGCGTGAATTTTGGGGCTGGAAATAATGTCTACTTGGCCCCTGGTATTGGTTTTGAAGAACGTGGGGTGGGTAAAAATAGGGAAGTGCCTCCAGAGGAGTTTTCAGCACCGGTGATGATAAAAATTCTCGATAAGATCGTTGAGGGCATAAAGAACTTCGCAACAAGAGCGGAATTAGAAACAGAAAATTATCTGGAAGCTGAAAAAAGGTGCCGCGATATATCCCATGCGGCTGCATTGGCGGTAGCCGATCGGGAGTAATGGGCACGCAAGCCATAAGCGTAAAGGATTATGCCGCATGAGTTTTGCTGATGGACAGATACAAAAAGTTATCGAAGAACAAGCGACGCTGGCTATAAAAGCGATCGACTCTTATCTTGGCTCCGTCCCGAATGGAGAGTTTCCGGCCCACATGGTTTCTATGTTCCAGCGCCTTGAGCATGATCTTGATAAGGATGTTTTTGTTATGGCGCTGGCCATTAAAATCGAAGTGCTCCACACGCGATTTCAGGCAGAAGTGACGAATACAAAAGGGCTTGTTAATTGAGAAACGATTTTACCATAGATGAGACCACCGTCTTCGATGCGGATTTAATCAGGTCAAATGTCATGGAAACGCCTTTATCTGAAAATTCTTTAGTTATCTTTTTCCAAACAGTTTTATTTCGGATTGCATCTAAAAACTCGTGGCCTTCCCAGGTCATACGGTTAATTGAAAAGTCTTCTATTTCACCAAATGCTTCGACCATTTGGCCGTTTACCAGGTTTGCTTCGAGCAACAATTTTGCATGGTATGAAATCAAAATTGGATCTTCATCCGGGAAATCCGAAAGACTGATAGGTCCCTCAGAATGTTGCTCAAGGCGGGTTAAAATATCTCTGATCATATCCCAGTTACGTTCCATAACAAGTTCCTTTTTGCGGTTAGCAGATAATGCAATCAATCAAAGCCCTGTCAAAATGTCAAAATATAACCACCAAAGAGGCGGTTATAAAAAAGAGCGATGGCTGAGCAGGATGGAACTGCTCAAGCATATAACCAATAACCATAAACCGGCGTGGGGCCAGTGGGATGTCCCCACCCGGAAGGAGGGATTATGAAATTATGGATAGCCCGGCCGGCATGTGTGCTGGCAATCATTGGGCTATGTTTGGCCGGGGCAACCTGCCAATCGTTTACGTACCAGCTTGTTGTGAATGTGTTAGGTACGCTTCTTTTTTGCGGCGGGGTTTATGTCGTTAATGCACTAACCATGGAGAAAAAAAATGGATATTTTGAATCTTAAAATCGTAAAGCAACCCAATGGCAAGTATGCAGTATGGAATGAGGCCGACAAGTCGTTTGATTTTACGAACAAAGACACTGCCGAAGAGATAAAAGCCTATTATGTCAACAAGGTTGACAGGATGTTGACAGAAAATATCCGGCTCAATGCCATGGATGACTCTTATTTTAACTTCTGTGTCGAAACCTATAAAATCAAACACGGCCTGGACTCGTCTGAAAAAGAGAATGCCGCCGTTATTCTTGAGGATATGGGCGTATCGGTGCAGGGTCTCTGATAAAATCGTCCCTGGTAGCACGATAATAGGTCTCTGTGGTCGATTCGGGGTGCTCCTTGAACAGGAGTTCTTCAAGCTGATGGCGCAATTTTTCAAGATCATCGGATATTTTATGGGCTATGCCGGCAACTTTATCTTTTTGATTGTAGTTGGCCGTCAGATCACTGCCAATGATTTGCATCCTGTCTCTGATTGTCTGGAGTTCAAGCCCAAGTTGTTCATGCTGTTCGCGAGTGAGCCCTGTCTTTTTGGTACCCATGGAGAGCCTCCTTTAAAGCTGTTTTAGGGGCAGTTAGATTATAAGAATTATCATAAAAAATGAGCGAAATCAAAAAAAAAGGAGGGATCATGCCCTGCCCAAATTGTAAGCGCTGGATGAAGTTGGCGAAAATGGATGTGCAAGCCTCGGCGGTGTACTACCGATGGGTATGCAAAACATGCGGAAAAAAGAAAGCTACCCGGGAGGATAAATGATAAACTCTTATGTGGTGGCGGTATCCGGTACCCACGGCACTGGCAAGACAACGTCTGTATACAATCTGGCCAGGATGCTCAAAATCGCGCATCCAGACAAAACTGTGGCTCCTCTGATCGAACAGGCATCCGTCTGCCCGTATGACATCAATGGCGTGTCTTCGGGCGTTAGTCAGATGTGGCTGTTCACGTCCCAGATCGCCAGGGAGTTAGAGCTACTTTCCCAGTTTGATATTGTTGTGTCTGATCGGTGTGTTGTGGATGTGATTGCGTATACTCGTTTTTTTGGGTTTGAGGACCTGGCGGACAATATGTTCTCTCTTGCCTGGAGTCATATGACCTCTTACCGCCAAATTTATTTCCGAGATGCAGAGCTCAATGAATTTTGCTTCCCTGATGGCCTACGTGATTCTTCGGATCGGGTTTTTCGACAGGAAGTCCAAAGGATAATGCTGGATGTTTACAAAGAAATGGGCCTGACGTTTAAGCGGTGTCCAGATAAAGGCATAACTGGGGCGAGATTATGTGAGCCAAGGGCGTTTTTTGAAGGGAGGGGGTAATGGGTAAGGCGTTAGAAAAAATCCCTGGGCAATTGGCTGAGATCGCCAGGAGCCTGTTTAAAGTCGAATCAACTCATGGGGATGAGCTGATCGGATTGTGCCCGGTGCATGAAGACAGCAATCCCTCTTTTGCGTATAACACGGCCAAAGATGTGTGCCACTGCTATGCCTGTGGTTTTAATGGGGATTTGATTAAGCTCTGGTCAAAAGTTAAAGGCTATGGCGATATTAAAGAGGGTTTCCAGGCATTTTGCCGGGAATACGATATAAATGACGATGGGTTTGATGGCGGCAAAAAGGAGATGTCAAGCCCGGCAAAGGTTCCTCCGCTGGATGATGCCTTTGAGATGCTGGGAGGGCTGCCCGAAGGGTGGATTCGGAAGCTGGAGACGGAACGTGGATGGTCGCCGGCAGCGTTGGCGTATCTTAAAGTCCGGCAGCAGACGCATTATCAAGCCAAAAAGACTGGGGTGATTGTTAAAATAAAGCGGCCAGAGCGGGTGGCCATACCGATTTTTGACGATAAGGGCCATGTTCGCAATATCCGGCTGTATATGCCGGGTAAAACTAAGCTCGATAAAAACGGCAAGAAGATACCTAAAATCATTTCTTGGGGGGCGGATTATGGCAGCGCCAGGTTATTTCCGCCGGTTCCTCGGGAACATTCGGTTGTCGTGCTCTGCGAAGGAGAGTCTGATGCTATTTGCGCCATAAGTCATGGGTTTAACGGGATCACCCAGACCACAAAGCCCAAAAAATGGAACAAGGAGCAGCTGGCAAAATTTAAAGACCGGGACGTTGTCATTGCCTTTGACGCGGATCAGCCGGGCATGATGTACGCCCGGGAGTATGCGGCCCGGCAAATCTATCGGGTGGCCCGGTCGGTGCGGATTTTGGAGTGGCCGGACTATATGGGGCGTCTTGAAAACGGCCAATGGCCCGATGACCATGGGCAGGATTTGACCGATTTCTTTGTTAAGCACAAAAAGACGGCCGCTGATTTGCAAGTCTTGCTGGACGCGGCGGCGCATTATGAACCGCCGGAGGATGAAGCACAGCCCCAGGCGTTGCAATTTTTTGAACGGGGGGTTAATGACCGCCTTAGCTTTAAGCCGCGTCTTCTGGCGAACAAGATAAAGGATATGTCCCAGCTTCTTTATGCGCCAGACACAGGGCTTTTGTACCGGTGGAACGGGCGATATTGGGAGGAGTATTTTGAGGACCATTTAAAGGCCCTGGCGCTTAAAATGCTGGGCAAGGAGGCAAAACAGGCCTGGGTGCAGGATGCGGTGTTCCAGGTCAAGGCGCTATCATCTATTCCCCATGGGCGTGCCCTTAACGATCGCGAGGAATGGATTTGTGTTAAAAATGGGATGTTGAATATTGATACCCTGGAGTTGGTTCCCCATGCGCCGGATTTTTATTCGTCGTATGAATTGAGCGTGGTATTCAACCCAGATTCCTCCACCCGTTGCGAACGATGGCTGAGGTTTCTTGAGGAAACAGTTAAAACCCCGGAGGTTATATTACAGGTGCAGGAGTTCTTTGGGTATTGCTTTTATAAGCGATCGCCCTTCGCCAAGTGTTTACTTCTCTTGGGGCCGGGTAGTGATGGGAAGTCTATCCTGCTAAATATTTTGCAAGAGATCATTGGCGAAGAAAGCTGTGCTTCTATCTCGTTTGACGAAATGGAGGATCAATTCTTGCGTTCATCCCTGTTTCAAAAATCTGTCAATATTTGCGGCGAGGTGGGCAGTAAGGTTATCGAGTCCACGTATTTCAAGGCCGTAACCGCCGGGGATCGCGTTAATGCAGCGTTTAAACACAAAAATACATTCGTGTTCCGACCATATTGCAAGGTGCTTTTCTCGGGCAATAAAATGCCCAGAGTAAAAGATACGTCAGATGGCCTTTACCGGAGATTGCTGCCCATAAAGTTCAAGCAGCAGTTCCTTGAGGGGGATCCTAAGACGGATCCTTTTTTAGAGCGGAAATTAAAGAAAGAGTTGTCTGATATCTTCTTATGGGCGTTGGTGGGCCTCAAACGATTGCTAAAAAATCAGCGATTTACGGCCTGTAAAGAGACAGAGGATATCATGCTATCGTATAAGCGTCTAAACAATCCTGTGCTTTGTTTTGTCCAGGATGAGTGCGAGCTGGACGACACTGCAATGACGGTCAAAGAAGATGTATTCAAGCGGTATGAGGAGTATTGCCGTAAAAATAACTATCGCCCGTATTCCCGAGAAAACTTCTGGCGGGAACTATATGCTGCTTACAATACGTTGAAGACGACACGGCCGAGGGGTACCCAGGCTGGAAGAAAATACCATGTGGAAGGCCTCAGATTGACCACCGGGGGAACGATAGGATGATGATTTTTCCCCACACCCCTTTTCTCAGCCCCGGCAATTTAAAAGACTCTCTGTGGTCCCTGTTTGGTCCGGGGTGGTCCGGGTGGATGAGTTTTTTTGTTTTTTTAATATGTTTATTATTATCAATTAGTTGCATGGTGTTTAGTCCGGGTGGTCCGGGTGGTCCGGGTGAATTTTACCCTACTACGTATGCGCGCGCATGTCGTTCTTTATTTTATTTTTAATTCTTTCAAAAAAACCCGGACCACCCGGACCACCCTTTATTGACGGGCGTTTCACCCGGACCAGCCACCCGGACCAGCCCGGACCAGCCCGGACCAGCCTAAAAGGAGGCTAAAATGACTCAAAACATCCTGGCAAAACTTGAAAGCAAATATGGTTTTGATGGCGCGATTGATGCCGCGTCCATATCTGATGTGGCTGTCGATGGCGGTGGCGTTGTGTCGGATGTCCAGGAGCCGTTGGAGGATCGGCCGGTGCAATCCTGGAAGGATAGCGTTGCTGTATGTTTTTTGTCTGATTTCCTTAAAGAGCATCGGGGCGCTGGCTTCACCCTTTACCAAACCCAAGACGGTTATCCCTTCTTAGCACGCAAGCCCCAGCGGCTTGCAGATGGCGGTGTCGATCCTTCTTGGCTGGCGCTGGATGAGGAGGCCCTTTATTTCATGGGGGAGGCGCGTGCTGACCTGGTTCGTCTGATTCGTATCGGCGATGTTTCTGTCCCCTCGCTCTCTTATGTCTATAAGCAGGACGTTTGTGGATAGTTATAGAAGGAGTTTTGCTATGATTAAGATCTATAAAAGAAAGCCTGATTGCATCAACTATGATGCTTGCCTCACCCAGGCGGCGGTGGCGGATGCCCCTCTCAAGTGCAGCGGGTGCCATCGGTATCGTCCGGGCCCGTTGGATGTGGAGTGTAGTCTTTTTGATAACCACGAGGATGTTACTATCCACCTGGCCGACCCTGAAGTATGTTTCCCAGAGCTTGAGGGTTTAACCTTTTCAACCCTGGAAATGTATATAAAAAATGAAATGCCCGAAATGTAGAAAAAAAACATCAGTCATTTATGGTTGTGATAGGCCGGTTGGGTACCTGAGATGTAGATCCTGCAAGGCTTGTGGCCATCGATTCTATACTTTTGAGCAGCTCAAAAAAAAATGAAAATTTTTTTGAAAAGTTCTATATATGGAATGCTGCCATTTGACAAGATCTTTGAGTGATGTCTTAAGTTTAATAAACTAAATCAAAGGAAGATAACCATGCCATACAAAGCATCCAGACCATGTAAACACCCTGCCTGCCCCAGGACCACTAGGGCTAGGGACGGGTATTGCGATGCTCACCGGCACTTTGCCAAAGCCCAGCGCCAGAGCCGTCAGCGGGAATATGATGCGGATAGGGGATCTTCCGCCCAGCGCGGGTACGATGCGGCCTGGCAAAAAGTCAGGCTTATCGTAAAAGAGAGGGATGGTTGGTTGTGTGTATGTAAACGTTGCAAGGCCATGGGGCGGATCACCCCAGTAACCAAAACAGATCCGGCCCACCACGTTAAGCCAGTCGCCACCCATCCCCACCTTCGCTTGAAGATCGACAACTGTGAAACATTCAGCTTTCGTTGCCACGAAGTTGAAGAGGGCCGCGCCCGAGATTATGAGTACGAATCCTGGCTTAGGAACCAGCAGGAGGGGGGTACTAAAATCATCTCAGCTAATATCCCCCAGACCGTAGTTGCATAGGAACACAAGATTTCCCAAATAGAATTATAAAGTGAGCAGATTTATGAAAATAATCGCAAATTTTGAAAACTGGGCTGAAATTGGAAAGATCTGTCATTTTTTTGGCGGCCTTGGCTTGGGGATCGATTTGCCGTGGAACAATTTGGGGAATGCTGCGGGTACCAGGTGGAGTGGGGGTGCAAATGGGTAGAGGTCCGCATAAGCCGACCCAGCTGCGCGCGTTGGAAGGGGGGCGGAGTCACAGCCTTGAAAAGCCTGAGGATCTGTTGGCCAAAGAGCCCAAGCCCAGGGCGGTAAATCCTGATCCGCCAAAGGAGCTTTCTACCCAGGCGAAAAAGATTTGGAAAAAATTGGCTCCCAGGATGAGTCAGTTAGGCTTGTTGACAGAGGTTGACTTGGCGCTTTTTGGCGTGCTTTGCAATGAGCAAGCTCTGATACTGAAGTGTCTCAAAGAGCTTAAAGAACCAGAGCTTTTCCAGGGGCATGAAAAGCAGGGACGGATCTTGGAAATTTACCGGAAAGCCAGTGCTGATTTGCTGAAGGTCTCCAAGGAGTTTGGCCTGACCCCCCGTGGCCGGGTCGGTTTGGTTGTGGGCGGAGCTGAAGAAGGGGGAGCGGGGGCCGACCTGCTCACATAGGGTTATAGGGAAAACAGTAAATGCCGTTTGATGAAGCAAAAGCAAGACACGCAATCCAGTTTATCGAGACTTTGTGTACGCACACAAAGGGTCGGTGGGCCGGTTTGCCATTTGTTTTGTTAGACTGGCAGCGGGAGCTTATCGCGGAGCTGTTTGGCCGGGTGAAGGCTGATGGTTATCGCCAGTACCGGATTTGTTATACTGAGATCCCTAAGAAAAACGGCAAGTCAGAGCTGGCCGCAGCGGTGGCTTTGATTATGCTTTGCGGGGACGGCGAAATCGGCGGAGAAGTTTATTCTGCCGCCGCTGATAGAGACCAAGCGGGGTTAGTTTATGCTGTTGCTGCCCAGATGGTGCGGCAAAATACAGTGTTAAGTAACCGCCTTAAGGTTATTGACTCTAGAAAACGGATTGTGGATTTTAAATCAAATACATTTTACCAGGTGTTGTCGAAGGAAACTTGCTCTAAGCACGGCATTAATCCCTCAGCAATTATCTTTGATGAGCTCCACGCTCAGCCTAGCCGGGAGCTTTGGGACATCCTAATTGAAGGGACCGACTACGCCCGGGAGCAGCAATTGGTGATGGCGATTACCACGGCCGGTATCTATGATCCTAATAGTATTTGTTGGGAGGTGCGGGAGGGTGCCCGCCAAGTCAAAGAAGGTTTGGTTGAGGATGATACGTTGCTCCCGATTATGTATACGGCAGATCGAGAAAAAGACGATTATTCGGATCCAGGTGTCTGGGCCCGGGTAAATCCTTCTATTGGCCATATATTCACCCTGGAAAAAATCAAAAAGGATTTTGACAAAGTAAAGTCAAACCCGGCGCGGCTTAATAATTTTTTGAGATTTCGGCTGAATATGTGGGTTAACCAGGTTTTTCGATATTTGCCTATGGATAAATGGGATGCCTGCGACCGGCCTGTGGACAAAAAAGAGTTGTTAGGGGAAACTTGTTATGGCGGTTTGGATCTTTCGTCGAGCACAGATTTGACTGCCTTCTCCTTGGTTTTCCCGCCAGGGGAAAGGTGCGATTATTGGCGAATAATTTGCATGTTTTATGTCCCCGAGGCCACGATCATGAGGCGATCAAAAGAAGATCGGGTGCCTTATAACCTTTGGCGTGATCAGGGCTTTATTACCGCAACACCGGGGGAGGTTGTGGATTATGATTTTATCCGACGGGATGTGAATCGAGCGGCTGAGCTCTATGATCTCCAGGATGTAGCATATGACCCATGGGGCGCTGTTAAACTTGCTAATGATTTGGATGAAAAAGACGGCATCCCCATGGTTGAACACCGCCAGGGATACCGGTCTATGTCGCCGCCGACCAAGGAGCTTTATAAGCTGGTCAAATCCGTTGCGATCGCGCACGGTGGCAATCCTGTATTGCGTTGGTGTGCAGACAATCTTGTGGTAGAAACCGACGCGGCTGAAAATGTTAAGCCAAACAAAAAAAAAGCCCGGGAAAGAATTGACGGCATTGTCTCTATTATTATGGGGATTTCAAGGGCGATCCTCCATATATCCTTTGAAGGCGCAGGCAACGATGGCAGTTTACTGCTGATAGGGTAGCTATGAATATTGAACTATCAGACATCATTTTATTACTTGGTTTGATCCTCATTGGCTCAGGGCTTTATCTTAGGATTGATCTGGGGACGGCCCTTGCAGTTGACGGGGCGTTGCTTTTGGTCCTGGGCTTGATAATGGCGCCAAAAAGGAGAGGATAATGGCCCTGGTCGAGCTTAGATCGTCACAAGTGGTCCAGCAGCTGTCTGATTTGCCGGGGTTTACCGAAGTGATTACCCGTGCGGCGTCAGGGGCTGCCGTGACTCGGACCACAGCCATGCGCCTGGCGGCCGTTTACGCCTGTGTCAAAGCATTAAGCGATGACCTGGCCGGGCTGCCCGTGAATGTCTTTAGAAAAAAACGGGACGGGAAAACTGAAAAAGTTGGAGATCACCCGGCTCAGGAGAGAATTAAGCTGTCTCCGAACCCGGAGATGACGGCATTTTCGTGGAAAAAGGCCCGCACCGCCCATGTGTTACTCCAGGGAAATTCTTTTGGTTTGGTTGAGCGAAGTATGACCAACCCGGTAAAATATATTTGGCCACTGGATCCAGATAACACCGTTGTGGAACGGGTGAAAAATGCAACCGGCGGCCGGGGTCGCCTCCGGTACCGGACCATGGACGGATATCATACCAAATACTATAAAGCAGAAGATATTATCCATCTCAAGGGGTTCTCCTGGAATGGCGTTGTCGGTGATTCTGTGATCACTAATTATGCCCGTGAACAAGTCGGCATCGGTCTTGATATGGGGCAGTTCCAGTCTGCCTTTTTCCGCAATGGGCTAAATCCTGGTGGCGTGTTTGAGCATCCTGCCACCTTTGGCAAGGGGCTCAAAGCGGAATTCATAGCGGCGGTGAAAAAGCGGTTCGGTGGCAGCAAAAACAGCCACTTGCCCATGACCCTGGAGGAGGGGATGACCTTTAAGCCGTATGAAGTAAAAATGGTTGATCAACAATTTTTAGAGCTGCTTAAAGTGAATAAGGTGGATATTTGTGGGATGTTCGGCGTGCCGCAATCCAGGATCTCCATTTCTGACGCTAATACTAACTATAACAATACGGAGCAAGAGACCCGACGGTACTATCAGTCGGGTCTGCTCCCCTGGGCAATCCCAGACGAACAAGAGTTGAGTCTCCGGCTGCTTACCGCTGCGGAACGGAAAAACGGCTTTTACATCAAGTATAATTTTGACGCCTTTCTTCGGGGTGATTCCAAAACCCGGGCAGAGGTTAATCAAATTTATCACCGTATGGGCGTGCCGCTCAATACCTTACTGGCCCAGGATGACCGCAATCCCGTGGAAGGCGGAGACGTTGGGCTGGCTCAAATCTCTATGGCTCCTATTAAGGACTTGGCAGAGATCCAAAAAGCAAAATTTACAAAAGCTGGCGGCTTGGTACCGACGCCCCCACCCGAAGATGGTAAAGCCTCGCCCAAAAAAGAAAAAAAAGGCCTGTTTCGCTTTTATTTCCCCGGCAAAGAATCCAGGGCCGAAGGCCTTACCGAAGATGAAAAAGAGATCCAGGGTTTGGTGAAGCTGGAAAAAGCATACCGGGAAAAGATATTCCATGTGGCCGAAAAGTTGGTGGTTAAGGAGTGCGATAAAATAGAAGACCAGTTGGATCTTTATTTTGGCGCCCGGTCCGATATGGATTTTATCCCTTGGTTGGATCGATTTTATGGCACATTCCCAGAAACAATTGTGAAAGAGTTTTCCCCGGTGCTTAGGGGGTACGCGGATATTATCCGTAAAGAATCTGCCCGAATGGTTGGCGGCGAGTCGGCGTTGACGGACAGTATGAAGGGGTTTATTGCTAATTATCTGGATGTCTACGCGACCCGCCACTGTGGCGCGTCTTTGGGCCAGCTTAAGGGATTGGTGGCTGCGACGGATCCCGAGGACTTATACAAAGTTTTGACGCAGCGGATAAAAGAGTGGCGCCAGAGTCGGGCCGGCAAAATTGCCGATGATGAGGCGATACGTGTCGCCAACGCCGTGGCCCGTGAAAATTGGCAGCAATTGGGCGTCACAAAGTTGAAATGGGTGGCCCAGGGACGAAAATCTTGTCCGTACTGTCGGCAACTTCATGGCAAAATCGTGGGTGTCCGTGACGCTTTTTTAGAGAAAGATGAGGTGTTAACGGCCCGAGGCGATGCTGGGAATTACATGCGAATAAAGGGCAAAAAAACCCATCCGCCGATCCATAAGGGCTGTGTTTGCGCAATTCTCCCTTTGACGGAGACCCGTGCTGTGTTTAATCGTGCCGGTGCAGATGATTTTGTGCGTCAGCGGGATATGTTGCCGCCAGAACTGCGGGCGTTTGTGACACCCTACCCGGCATCGGAATATGAGGCCATGGGGATTGACCTGTATCTGGCGGAGTCCGGCCTTGCCGGGTACGGGTTGACCGCTGAAAAGGAGTTGATCTCAGTTTTTTCCTTGCCGGGGGCATGTCAGGGCAACTTTGCGGTGGCGGAGGCGGTGAAGGCCGGTGCCAGAATTTTGAATTGTTTTGACACAAAATTGGTCGAATTTTATAATAAAGCTGGGTTCCAAGAAGTGAGCCGCCTTAAATGGGATAACAAATACGCTCCTGCCGGCTGGGATTATGATAAATTTGGCAGACCGGATATTGTGTTTATGGAAAAGAAAGAAAAAAAGATGTCTGAACTGGATGCCTACAAGACCGATAAAAATATTGTTAAATCAGAGCCGGGAACGGTTGGCAATAAGGGGACAGCGGAGTTCCAGGCATTGGCAGACAAGTTTATAGAAATAACGTTCGGGAAAGAGACCCTGGAGAGTCTGAAAAAGGATACATAACAAGCAACGTTTAAAATTCGGGTTTTCGTCACCCTGACGGCCATCAGGAGACGGAACGCAAGTTTAAAAAAAGGGCGCAGGTAAGTGCTTACCCACTCCACCTGCGTCCTTTTTTTATGCCCGAGACACGGAGAAATAAATGAGCAAAAAAAGCACAAAAGAGATTCGGTCCCTGGCAATCAAAGAATTGCGGGTGGCCCGATCCGACGATTCTGCCAGTGGCATTGGGACCCTATCTGGCTACGCTGCGGTCTTTGACTCCTGGAGTGACGGCCTTGGGTTTTTCCGTGAAAAAATCCAGAAAGGGGCGTTTGAAAAGGTCTTGAAAACATCAGATTGCAGGGCGCTGATCAATCATGACCCGTCCATGGTGATTGGTCGTCAGTCGGCCGGAACGCTAAGGTTATCTGAAGATGAAACAGGCTTGTACATGGAGGTGGATCTGCCTGACACTCAGCACGCCAGGGACCTGATGGTCTCTGTTGAACGGGGGGATATCAATCAGCAGTCCTTTGGGTTTGAGGTGGAAAAGGATGCGTGGTCTGAGTCCTCTGATCAGAGGGTTGCGGAACGAACTATCCTTGAGGTCAGAGAGTTATTTGATGTGTCTATTGTGACCTTCCCCGCTTATCCGGATACCAGCGTTGCCAAACGAAGCCTGGACGCCTTTCGATCGGCCAACGAGCCCCATCAGGATGACCAGGCGGCCCTGGATGACGAATTTGATAATTTTGAAATGGATCTAATTGCAAAGGAGATTATAGGCGATGAATAAACTTGAAAAGATGCTCGCTGAACTGCGGGCAAAAATGAAACGGTTCCAGGAGCTGCGGAATAAAGAGACGTTGTCTGACGAGGAAAAAGGCGAAAAGCGGTCCCTGATGGAGACTTGCAGGACACTGAAATCAAAAATCGAAGACCTCCAGGCTGAAGACTCGTTTCTTGAAGATTTGGACGTGTCCTTAGTTACGCCCCCCGGCGGCGAGGATCCCAGTCGGCGCAGCCGTAACCAAGTGGGGGACAAGCCGATCTATGATTCTTTTGGCGATCAGCTGATGGATGTCGTTGCGGTGGGTAAAAATGGCCCCGGGGCGTCTGAGGCTCGGGAGCGCCTGGCCAAAAATGATCGGCGCACCAAAGATCAGCTTCAGCGGAATCGCACTGGCGCCGCCGAATTTAGATCGGATGCCCAGTCTGTAAAAACCCCGGAAGACGGTGGCGGCTTGGTCCAGACAGATTACGCCTTTGATATTGTAGATCAGGGTTTCAATAACGGCGTGGTTCTTCCCAAGTGCGCTGTCCGCAATCTATCGGGCAATGCCAATGCCATGTCTTTGTATGGGTTGGATGAACGCTCCAGGATGGACGGAACCCGTTATGGTGGAATCCAAGTTTTTTCTAAGCGGGAAGAGGGTCAATACGACTCAAGCAAGGCTCGGTTTGCTGAGATAGAACTTAAGGTGGATAAGATTACGGGCTTGCTCTTTCTTACAGACGAAGTCATGGAAGATGCGGGGGTGCTTGAAGGGGAAGTTAGGGGCCTTTTTCCCAAGGCCTTTGATTTTAAAATCCAAGACTTGCTCTTTAGGGGGCGGGGCGGCGGTGAGCCTGTTGGGATTTATAATTCCAAGGCGTTTTTGACGATTGCAAAAGAGCCGGGACAGTCGGCTAATACCATTTTGGCCAAAAATATCAGCAAAATGAAAGCGGCGGCCATGGGGAACGCTGAGTTTTACGGCAATCGCGATATCATCCCCGAGTTGGATGACCTGTATCGGGTCTATGAGGGTGATAAAGTCGTCCCACTGTTTAAACAGACATCCATGAACACCGGTGTGCTTGATGGTGTGCCGATCACATTTGTCGAGCAGGCTGACACCTTGGGCGAAAAGGGAGACTTGGTCCTGGCAGACTGGTCATCTTATGTGATCTTGCGAAAGGGCGGAATCAAAGAAATGGAATCGCTGCACTTTAAATTTGATATGGGGCTTAAGGCAATTAAGTGGACATTGCGGATCGATGGTATGTCCCGCGTTAAAGAGCCCCTAAATCCCTATAAAGGGAAAAATAAAGTATCCCCGTTTGTCGGTCTGGCGGCTCGGAATTAATTTTTTTAACATCCCGGACAAAAGGTGGTCCGGGGAGAGGACATTCATAGGATGAATCTAAGTATCCCGATGAAACAGAATGTGGTCACAGGGTTGGCCCCTGTGTCTACGAATACGGCCAAAACTGCGGAGTATCTCAATATGGGGCTGGCGTTGCGTGTTTATGTCATCGCCACCCTGACCCAGGCCGTTGGGAATGCCACGGCCTTAACCCTGCGTCAGGCCCAGGACAACACTGGTTCTGGTTTGAAGGATCTGGGCAATATGATCCCTGTCTGGGCAGCCGAAGATATTGATACCTCAGAAATTCTGGAAAAGCAGGACGATGGCTATGCTTACACGGTGGGGGCCGATGCCAACAATAAAAAAATTGTGTTCCAGGTGGACGGCGAAGATATGGACGTGAAGAACGGTTTTACCCACCTCACCGTCCAGGTGGGCGCCTCTGGCCAGAATGGCAATCTGATTAACATTGAGTATCTGGTTGAGGCCCGCACACCAGGAGCGTCTCTGACATAATAACGGATATCCCGCCATGAAAACAATACAGGTTACCCCGCCGGCAGAATGGCCGGTCACGATGGATGCGGTTAAAGATTATTTAAGGATTCCTAGATCAGACACCACTGTGGACGCCTTGATCTCTCCTTTAATTGCCACCGCTGTTGACCGGGCCCAGGACGAAACGGGCCGGGCGCTCATCACTCAGACTTGGGCGTTGGTGTTTGGCTCTTGGCAAGATTTGCTGTGGATCGATCCGTTTTCGGCAGTTCGCCTGGAGTTCCCTTTGGGCAATTTGCAACGGATCGATGCCTTGCAGTATCTGGATCTAACGGGGTCGCTTGTGACGGTGGGCAGCGACACCTATGCCGTTGATGGCCTGGGGGGCGATCACGCCTGTATTGTTTTCTCGGATCATGCCGGGTTTAAATATCCAGATCTCTACGATGTGGATCCGGTACGCGTTCAAATGACTTGCGGGTACGGGGACGACAGCACAAGCGTTCCTGATCCCATCAAAATGGCCATAAAGGTGATGGTGGGGGATCTGTTTGATGGGACAGACTCTGACAAAACCATACAGGCCCTGTTAAAAGCGTATAAGCTGGTGGATTTTTGATGAAAAAAAGACGGGTTAATTTTAATCACTGGTTGGTGTTTCAACAAAAAACAAGTTCTGGGCGGGGGATCGACCGCACGGAAACCTGGTCAGATCATTTTGGCGCCTGGGGGTTTGTCCGTCCGGTGTCGGCATCGGAAAAGATTCGCTCGGGCCGGGACGAGATGACGACAACCCATCGGATCCGGCTTAGGTCCAACGCCACTGTGGGTCACCAGCATCGGATTAAATTTGGGTCCAGGATATTTGAGGTTGAGTCTGTGATCAATATTGATGAGGCCAGCCGGGAAACTGAATTGTTGGCGCGGGAGGTGTTATGAGCAGTGATGATTTTACACTAACCTGGAATGGTGAACTTTGGGCGACATTGACGATGGATGCCAGTGAGGCCGCGATTAAAGAAGGGGCTGAGGTTGTGTTGAAAAAAGCCAAAGCCCTCTGCCCGGTGGAATCAGAACAAAGCATCCGAAACCGCCGGACCAGCAACAAAGTAAAGGCATATGGGGCAAAAAGCGGATCATTACGGAAGTCCGGCCGCATCACCGTCTTTCGTAAGGCAGATGTGGTTGGCGCATACATTAAGTTTGGGGGCATCGTGGTAGATGGCGTGGATACCTACTATGCCCCATGGATTGAGTTGGGTACCCCTGGCACTGAATTTAAAGGCAAAAGGGGGTACTTCGGTCGAGAGTTAAAGTTAGATAGTGAAAAATCCCGAGTCCCTGTGGAAGCAAAGCCATTTATGCGTCCCGCGTTAAAGTCGTCAACAAGCACGCTCCGCAATAAGTTTAAAAATTTGCTGAAATGAACGATTTTTTTCTGCCATACACGCCTTGTTTGAGACGGAAAACCCATACCGGTCGGCACTCTCAGGCCTTTTTACCTATGGGTTGGACGATCAGTCCCGCGGGTATCCCTACGCTGTTTATTTCAGTGTGGGGAGTCACCCCCAAGGGACATGGTCCCATGAGATAGATGATGTTAGTTTCCAGATTAATAATCACGCGACGACGGCCCGGGAAGCTGGGGAGTTGCTGATCCTTTGTCGGGGTCTGTTTGACGGTGCCTATTTGGATGTCCCCGGGCATCAACGAATGAAACTGCAAGCTGAGATGTTGACTGCGCCTTGGCACGATGGCGACCGATGGACGTCATCAGCAGAGTTCCAGGGCTATTTGATAAAGGAGTAATGGAATGCCTGTAAATTATCAGTTAGCGGCAGATGCCGCCATTGTTTTAAAGTATGGAAGCGCGGATCAGGCCGTGGTGAAAGGCCTGAATAAGCTAAAGCCCTATGGGTTTACCCGAAATATTATTACCGTCGAAGAGTTCAGAAATGAGATGGGCCGACAGTTCGCCGGATCCGGAACGATGTCAAATGTTGAATACGGTGGTCAGTACATCACCGGCGACACAAAAGGCCAAGATCAGCTGAAAGCCTATGCCCTGGCCAACGAAAAGTTTACGGATTGCCGGGTTTATCTGAACCAGGATGATTTTTTTATGCCAGATGTGGCTGCGGATGAGCTGGCTGCCTTTCAGGTTGTAGATCATTCACCGGGTCAGGCCGATAAAAACGGGATTTATGAATTTTCTGGCGGGTTGGCGCTTAACGGGCAGCCCAGCACATTTCATATCCACATGACAGCGGATACCTTGGCAATCACGTCGGGGTCGCCCTGCACCATTACGGATTCGGCGTCTGGGTTTATTGCCGCTGGGTTTAAGGCTGGCGATACCGTGATCTTGGAGGATCCCACAGCCACAGCAGATCAGCTTAAAATGTGTACCATCGCCACTGTAACGGCCGGGGTACTGACGTTGACGGCTGATGCCGCGTTGACTGCCCAAACTTCTGGCACGGCCCTTACCATCCATGGGGGGCGCTTTTAATATGAAATTGTCAAAAATTGAAACGGCTTGGTTTGAGTATCCAGATGATCCGGATGGTGCCCGCTTAAAAATCAAACACCTCTTGGCTGGGGATCTTAATGATATCCAAGATCAAGTGCATCAAGAGGAGGTTGAGTTTAAAAAGGACCTCCAGGGGAATCTGGAGCCGTCCATTAAAACCACCATCCGGCAAAAGATCGGCGAAGAATTGACGGTATGTGCCGCCATCGCGGATTGGGAAAATGTAATGGATGCAGATGGGGTGCCTTTGGCGTGTACCGATGAAAATAAAATCCGTGTGTGCCGAGAGTTGCCAGAGCCAGCTTGGCGAGATTTTGTGAAGTTTATCGGGGAATGCAGAGCGGCCCTGTCTGAACAAGTGGCGGCACAGGAGGCCGCCGCCCTGGGAAACTGAAACAGTGGGCCCGGTGGCTTGCCTGCACGGATCGAAAGCCGTGCGGGGAGTGCCGGGCGGCTTTTATCCCAAATCGGTGGGATGCCCCCGAAGATGCGGCCCGGAAAGCAAATGGGCCGCCTTGTGCCACCTGTCTCCCGGAACGATGGCCAATAAATGAAGACGCCTTGACCATTTATCAGGCCTGCCAAAGTCAAGTGATTGTGGCCCCAATGGGGGGCATTATTGGTATAAATCAATTGGCGGTAATTGAGATGATGAAGCTCTATCGCATCAAAGATAAAAAAGACTGCCTTGCCCGTGTGATGTGGATTGCGTCCGAAGTAATCGAAAGGAAACAAAGCGATGAAAGTGCCCCTTGGCGTCGCTGAGCTGACCGTGAAGGTCAATGCCCATAGGTTTAAAATTGAGATGGAAAGGGCTAAAGCCCATGCGAAACGGTTCGGTGCGGCAGCGGAATCGGCGTTTCAGGATGCCCAACAGGGGGCCAGAGATTTGACGTCTGCGGTGTTTTCGGTCAAGGGGGCGGTGGCCGGGTTGGTTGGGGGGTACACCTTGACCCGGATTTCGGATTCGTTGCTGGATGCGGCCCGGTCGGCAGAAAGGTTGCAGGCGTCTTTGGATACCATCACTAAAGGGATGGGGCAGGAGACCTTTGATGCCCTTAACCGGTGGGCAAAAGATATGCCGGTGGATACAGATCAGGCCATAGAGACATTTAAGATGCTGCGAGCGATGGGGCTTGAGCCAACGATTAAAGATATGACGATCCTTGTGGATACCATATCCGCCCTTGGCGGCGGTGCGCCGGTGCTTGAGGGGATATCGCGGGCCATAGGGCAGATCGCTACCAAAAACAAGGTCTTGATGGAAGAGATGTTGCAGCTGGCAGAGCGCAAAGTGCCTGTGTTTGAAATTTTACGCGAAGAGATGGGTTTGACCAGTGCTCAGTTGGGGGATATTGCCAAGGCTGGGCTTGATGTGGACCAGACGCTAAAAGCTATGATGACCGGTCTTGAAAAGCGGTATGGCGGGGCCTCAGCTCGGATGATGGAAACTTGGGATGGCATGATTTTAAATATGAAGTCTACGTCCCTGGAGTTTAGGCGGGCAATCATGAAGTCCGGCCCGTTTGAAGCCATGAAGGTGAGCCTCAAGTCTTATCTGGATTATCTTGCCACCAACGAAGGCCAGATGAATTTACAAAAATGGGCGCAGGATACGGCGGTGGTGATCATGGACTCTTTTTTGATGATGACCAAGGGGCTGAAAGTTTTTTTATCGGGGCTTAAAAATCTTCAGGGGCTTTATGCGGGGTTTGTTTCTGGACTTAAACAAATCCAATTAAAGGGGCTTGAGGAGCAGATAAAGGGAAATAGATGGCTTTTGGACAATGGGTTTTGGAGTGAGAAACGATTAAACCGAGAAAAAGAATTACTCGCCCAGCGGGATGTCATTAAATCGCAGATTGATCATTGGGACAATCTCGGCGTGTCGGCCGTGTCATCCGCGATGAAGATTGATCAGGCGATATCTGGGTTGACTAAAAAAATAGAAGAGTTTAAGCGCAACATCAAGCCGGTTAAGCTGTTTGCTGGCGGTGATGTCCTGGGTGGCGTGGGTATCGGTGGTGATAAAAACGGCGGTGCGGGGAAAAAGACGCCTGGGGCGGCTTTGGTTAAAAATAAATATGCCATTGATCCGGAGGTGTTGGATCGGTATTGGCAGGATTATGAAAATCGGCAGGTCCAGGCGATCAGTGACGCGGCCGCCAGTTCCCGGGATGCCCATAAAAATTTAATTGATCAGTTGACACAGGATTGGGACACCGCTTTTTCAGGGTGGGCAAATTCTTACGCCGCTACGCTTAACGACATGATGTGGGAATCAGAGTTCTCTTTTTCTAGGATCGCAGAATCATTCGCCAGGATGGCCACACAGATGATTATCCAGCAAGAGTTGGTCCGTCCGTTTGTCGGGGCCATGACGGGAGAGAAAGGCCTTATCAGTAAGGGGTTTAATTTTTTAGCCAGTGTTCTCCACGGCGGGGGTGTTGTCGGGTCTGGCGATGGTGGGACGCGTGCCACATCTTCCTTGGCTTTTTCCGGGGCGCCTCGGTTTCATCAAGGATTAATGCCCGATGAGTTCCCCGCGATCCTGCAACGGGGTGAAACGGTGTTTACCCGTGCCCAAACCCAGGCACTGGGGCACATGATCGGCCGGGGGGCAACCCCGCCAAATATCCAGATAACGATCGAAAATAAAACTGGGGCCGATCTCTCTGCGTCTCAAGAGGGTCCTAAATGGGATGGCGAAAAATGGATTATCGGGACAGTTCTCAAGGCCCTCAACAACAATACAGGGAATTTTAGGGCCAATATGAAGGCAGGTTTGGCATGACAACGTTTTGTGACATCGCCCGGCCGTCTGATATCAATGATGTGGATACGTCTTTTCGGATAAAAAAAACGTCTGCATCAGGCCACACGCGTATCCGGCCCCGGGGCCGTCAGTTGAAAAAAAAGTTTCTTTTGAAGTGGGGGAAGATGCAAACGGCGGATAAGACGACCTTGCAAGCGTTTTTTAAGGACAATTTTGCGCAGGCTTTTGACTGGCCGCATCCGGATACAGGTGTTGTGTATACGGTCTGTTTTGTGGATGACGAGCTTAATTTTCAGTCCTCTCAACGATCCAGAGGCTTTTGGTCGATCCAGCTTACTTTGGGGGAGATATAGCATGCCATTATCCATCTCAGATCAAGCCATAGCCGACAAAAACAAACTGCGATCCGACGTCGCGTGGATTGATTTTGTTGAGTTTCTTTACCCCGGCGAAGCCGCCGTCCGGGTCTGCTCCGATAACCGGATTGTGAATTGGAACGGACATGATTGGTATCCGGTTGAGTTTGTACCGCCCAACGTCAAGGAGAGCAAGGACGCGCAGATCCCTGATTTGACTTTAGCGTTTGCTGATGTGGATCAGCAAGTTACGCCCATTATCGATCGGTACGATGGAGCAATCGGGGCGGCGGTCAATCTGTACACGGTCTTATCTACAATGTTGGATAGTAATATCCCGGAGCGTGAGGAAACGATGGAATTGCTTAGTGCCTCTATCGATCATCAGTCTGTGATTACCTTTACCCTGGGGGCCGAAAACTTACAGGACCGCAAGTGTACCCCAGTCAGATATCTTAAAAATCATTGCCGGTACACGGGGTTGAGTGATGATCGCTGTGGGTACACGGGGTCAGAGACAGATTGCAATCTTACTTTCGCCCGGTGCAAGGAACTGGGCAATCAGGCCCGGTTTGGCGGATTCCCCGGCGTTGGCCGATTGGGGTGGCAAGCATGAACGTAGACCTTAACGATCTGATTGGCATCCCGTTTAAGGATGGCGGGACAGGGCTGGATGGGGAGAATCCTGGCGGTTATGACTGTTATGGGCTCGCCAGGGAAGTTTTTAGGCGATACGGCGTTGAGTTGCCCCAGATTAACATATCTGTCTTGGCCTGCCGGGCGGTGTCCCAGCAGGAGATTGACAACAACTTTAAAAAACTTTGTGAACGGATCCAAGTGCCAGAGGCACCGTGCCTGGTACAGATATTGTCCAGCGATCCTGTTTATGCCAACCATCTGGCAACATATATCGGAGAGGGACGGATTATCCACATCACGATGAGAAGCCGGGCGATTATCCAACGATTAAATACCATCCATCCTAAAAAAATTGAGGGATTTTATAAATATGTCGGTCCTTGTCGTTAAAATACACAGCCCGCTGAATCTTGATATCAACGTCAAGGCAGTGCTGGCTTATGTGCCTGGCAAGGCGCTTGATTACTACCTGGCGGGGCAGATTCCCCAGGACACTCCCGGCGTGGAATGGGCAGTCTGCAAAAATGGCCAGGCGGTGACAGTCCCTTATTTAACCGTGCCGATTGTGGATGGGGACAAGATTGCTATATGCCCTAAGCAGGGCGCGACTGTTGCGGGGGCGGTGGCGTCATTGGTGGCGGAAAGTCTTTTCCTTGTCGGCACAACAGCATTTACGGTGGCCTTTGAAGTGGCATATTTTGCCAGCCTGGTGGTAGTGGGATATGGCATGGCGGCGCTTGCGTCCGCGCTGGGACCCAAGCCGCCGAAAGCCAATGATGCGCGGGGCGAAAAGAGGTATGGCTGGGGGCCACTTGTCCAGACGCAAAATGAGGGCGTTGAGATCCCTCTGATTTTTGGGACAAACAAAGTTGCCGGCCACACCATCAACCAATTTTTGAAAATAAATCCCAGCGATGGGAACAAAGAGACTTTATATATCCTGAATGCGGTATGCGATCATGAAGTGGATGAAATTACAGATGTCGAGATTTCAGGGCAGCCTCATGATTATTACAAGGATTGCGCTGTATCCACGCGCCTTGGCACACTAAACGACACCCTTATTGATGGCTTTGGCGAACTCACAACTCAAACCGAAGTCAACCGGGGGGTGTCAAAAGGCAGCCCCGTCATTGCACAAACCCAAGGCGCCTGTCAAAAAATAGAAGTGGTACTGAGTGCCCCCAGGGGGATGTTCAGGATGCGCAAAAGCGGCAAGCTTGCCAATGTTACTGTCCAGTACTCTATCCATTATCGCGCGTTTGGGGGTAGCTCATGGACTGAGCATGTAAGTAGCCAAGCCTGGACAGAAAAAAGCCAGTCTGCAACAAAAAAAGTTGTGACCATCGACGCTCTCCCCCTTGATACGTATGAAATCAGGGTAACAAGGGAATCGGATGACACCAACAGCCCCCGGATAATGGATGAGATAAAGTTTGCATTCATCCAGGAGATTTTGACTGAGGGGTTAACGTACCCCGGCCTGGCGAAGTACGCCGTGGCGGTCCTGGCTACGGATCAACTATCTGGCGGCATGCCCACCCTGAATTGTATTGTTAAGCGCAACAGCGTCCAGGTGTATGACGTGGATGCAGGCGCTTGGGTGACAAGATCCGCAACAAACCCGGCGTGGATTTGTTATACATTGCTTATTTTCCACGGCATCCCACTGGGCCGCATTGTTTGGCAGGATTTTAAAGACTGGGCTGACTTTTGCGATCAGGACATCTGCGACGGAGAAAAACGAATCTCGGTTAATGTCGTCCTGTCTGGGGGCTCTGCTTGGGACCAACTCCAAAAAGTTGCAAATATGGGCCGGGCGAGTGTCATTCGCAGAAACACAAAGTATGGCGTGTTTGTGGACAAGGAAGATGGCCTTGTGTCGCATCTGTTTACGATGGGGAACATCATTGAAGGTACCTTTGCCATCCAGTATCTGCCCAAAAAGGACCGCGCGGAAGCGGTGGAAATTGAATATACCGATATCGACCGGGATCACACGCGACAGGTTGTAACTGTATTTAGCGACAGCTACATATCCGAGGATAAAGATAAAACAAAGTCGAAAGCCACAGTCTCAATTGAGGCGGCCATCACCCAGGCTCAAGCGGTGCGGGAAGGCATATTTAGGATTAACTCAAACAAATATTTAGTCCGCATAGTCTCTTTTGACGCCTATATTGATGCCTTTGCGGCGGTCGTTGGCGATGTGTTTGAATTTGCCCATGAATCTGTCAACTATCGGGCCACGGATATTGGCGGCGTAATTGTCGCGGCCGGCAACGACGACGGCAGTGGTGCGCCCTATGTCACCCTGGATCGGCCTGTCTCTTTGAGCTCTACCGATGTCTATAAAATAAAAGTCCGGCTGGGAGATGATACGACAGTTGAGAAAACGGTGGACAACACCAAAATCAATGATTGGAGCATTGATCATGTGACCCTGCCGCTAACTCAGCCCTGGGCGAATGTGCCCACTAATAACGATATTTATGCATTTGGCCGGGCGGATACGTATCTAAAGAGATACCGCATCATCTCGGCGGACCGGAAGGATGATCAGACTCGAACCATCGTCGGTCTTGAGTACGTCGAACAAATATACACCGACAACGATGATGTTATTATCGAGGAGCCTGAGTGGAAGATCACATACCCCGAGGCGTTGCAAGTTGAGGTTAACGAGATCCTTGTGTACGCCCAAGACGGCGGCTATGCCTCCAATCTAAATCTGGCGTGGCATCGTGGCCGCTCCGCCAAGCCTGTAAGTTGGGCGATTTGATTAGAGGATTTGACGGCAGGGACGCCGGCCAAAAAAATCGGCCAGGCGTATGACACCCAGTATACCGTTAGTCAGGGCTTAACCCTGGGGAATCAGTATAAGCTGTATGTCTGCGTTGACGGCCAGGGCCTGGTTGACAGGACAACCAACACGGCCACTGTCCAAATATTGGGCAAGCAGTATCCGCCTGGGGATATTGTGTCTTTTTCAGCCGCCTGGGATGCCGTCTATCGGGCCGTCAATTTTAATTGGACGGCGGTGGATGACATTGATCTGGATCGCTATGAGATCCAGGAGGGCGCCACATGGGCAGACGGCGCCTCGCCGGTCTATGTGGGTAAAAAAGGAGAGACCGCAGGCGCAATTTACCTCCAGGAAGGAACGAATGAAAATAAAGTCTATTGCATCAAGGCAGTAGACACCTCTGGCATTTATTCTGACGCGGAGGCCGTCTCTGATCCGGTGTTGATCAATACCTCCGCCTGCGCCCTGGTTACCCCCGGCGGGCTAACATTATCCAGCACATCAAGTATCACCACAGATGGCCGCAATATTGTTACATTGACCGCCACCTGGAACGCGGATGCCGAAGCGTCTGACGCCTGGCATCATTACAACCTAAAAAAAGAAGATATTGCCACAGGGGCGAAGTCTGCGTTTGCAACGCAGGGCCGAGAGTACACGTGGACTGTCATGCCAAACAAAGAATACGGCGTATCAGTCCAGGCAGAAGATATCTCCGGCAACACCACCGCCTGGAGCGCTCAGGTCACCCACACGACAACGAAAGATAACGACGCCCCGGCCGCACCGACGTGGCCGACAAGTCAAGCCGCGATCCCTGGATTTAAAGTCATTGGATTGTCTTGGAATGATAACACTGAATATGATCTATCTCACTATATCCTGGAGAGATCCACCTCCTCCAATTTTGGCAGCAATGTCACGGTACTTGGCGAGATAAGAGCAAGTTTTTACGCGGATGCCAATGGTTTGGATGTGTCTGAGACTTATTATTACCGCCTTAAGGCCGTGGACACGTCCGGTAACCAATCGGACTACAGCGCCATTAAGTCCGCAACAACCACCCAAGTTGGCAGTACCGATATCGCGTATAATGCCATCATAGCCAATCATATCTCTGTGTCTGATTTGTCGGCAATTAGCGCCAATATGGGGACGTTAACTGCTGGCAGAATACAGAGCCCAGATAACACAACGTATCTGGACTTAAACAATAACCTCATGTCCCTGGGGAATAAATTGTCTTGGGACGGCATCTCCCTTGTCTTTAGTGACATCCATCACCCCGACGACACAACAATGATTGATGGCGGCCGGATTTATGCGGGATCAACGATCCGAATCGGGAATGTTGACGGCACCGGCGATTACTGTCTTATCAATGATGGGGATATCAGTTTTTACAAGTATGATAACGGGGAACATTATGAATATAAGAGCTTGCGGCGGTGGGAGGCGGGCCGAGCGTATGCCGATGGCCAAACACCTGTGAAACTGCCGGGGCTGTGGTCTGCTCCTCCACATGTGATAGTCTCCGCGGCTAGCGCATTTGTATATTCAAAGGAGGCCTCAAATTTAGATCAAGAGTTGCACTGCGATTCTGGGGCCACGGAGCTCCAGCCCGGAGAGTCAAAAAAATATCAATTCATCCCTTCTATGACGTTAGAAAGAAAGGGGGATATTTTTGCTTATGAGGATATCCCGGTAACAACGCCAGAAGCTGAATTCCCCGGCAAGCGCAAGGATCGTTTTTATTCATACGCAACAGATCTCGAAAATCAAGATGTCAATAAACTTTTTATTCGGGCAAAGGTTACGAGCGCTGTAGCGCTAGTAAAAGCCGGCTCTGGAAATTGGGAAGTCTCGTCACATCGGGGCTCACACTTTAGAGCTCACTTGCAACTTTATATCTCTGGCAGTTGGCAAACCGTTTGGACTGGCCCATGGAGAACCCCGAATACTCAATATGGGCACAACAATTATCAATTGCCGTTAATACAAAAGACCGACAACAATTTTATACATAGATATAGATTTGCATGGCAATGGTGGCGCGGGAGTTGGGGGAATTATCCCACGCGGAGACAAGTCACAGCCATAGTCCAAACACGATATGAGCATGTAAAAACAACAACTATCGTTTCACGGGGATACGTCAACTGGATGGCGATTGGAGAGTGAGCACATGAGAGTCGGGCTCAGGGATATCTATGTCGCAGCCAAAGGGGATGACGCGACCCTTAACGCTTTAATACAAAAATTCATTGAAGATTGGACGCTGAATACAACGGTTAGCCAGTGGCGGATAGACAATGCGAGAGACCTACGCAGGGCCGCATATCCTGATATCGGTGATGTCTTAGATGCATTATTCAAAGTCCGGAAAAATAAGCCGGGCGGGCAAGCTGAACTTGACGCCCTTGATTCTCAAAAAGAGCAAATTAAAAACAGATTTCCTAAATCGTAAAAGGAGAAAATATGCCGACCTACAGAAACGACACCGATACTATTTTTAGCCAAATAGAAAAAATGGACGGGAGCAAGGCCGATTTGGCCCCAGGTGAGGTCGGAGAGAGCAAGTATTTTTTAGGGACGCCCGGCCTGACATTAATCAGTGAGACGCCTTACTATAACCCCCTGATAGGGGCGCAAATGATCACTCTCGACAGCAGTTACCAAAATGTCCCCGTTGACCTAAAAGCCCGGCAGGTGGTTTTTATCGGCAATGAAGGGAGCATAACCGCGTACGCGCAAAGTGAAACCAACGCCCCACCATTGCTGGAGAATCACGATGCCAGCAGCGTAGTCATACCCATCAAGGCCGGGGGGCGGTTTAGTAAACTCCGGGTGGCCGGGTCCGGGACCTGGCGGGCGATCCAGACCCGATGATATTGAGATACGAGGAGGGCTTTATGGCAATGCTACATGTAGGGGGGGCAGAGTATGCGCATCTATAACACAACAGCCCTCCCCCCAACATATATCCCCCAACCCTTGGATATCTGGGGGGGCGAGGCGCCAATAATATCGCCATCAATAATTATCACCACACCGAATTACACTCCCACAGGAGATAGCCCCAAGGCGGGGGATACGGTCATATTAAAAGGCGAGAATCTTGGGGTAGTTGATATGTCTGGGCTGAGCGAGACACAGGCCAATTCAATCACCGTCAAACTGTCGGGCTCCCTGTCCCAGTTTATCCCTAAAGACGGCGTAACGGTGCTTAAAGGCGCTGGCGGCGGCAATAACACAATGCTGCTATATAATGAGACATTCAGTTTTCTATGATGTTTAAATTTGGAGGCACGTATGGCTAAAGTAACAATAGCGGAGCAGATGCAATACCAAAACATAAGAGCCGCGCTAAACAGCAATTTCACAGAGCTTTACGACAGGCCTGTGGGCGGCGACGGGCTGTGGGAAGTTCAGGACGGAAAGGCCGTCCTAAAACAGCCCGCGCCAGTAGAGGGTGTATTTATACCCCGTCACGATACAGCAGAAAACCTTAACACTGTTGTTCTTGAGCCGGGAGAGATAGCCACGACGAGCGACACACATGAGCTAAGGATAGGAGACGGCTCAGAAGGGGGGCGCACGCTTACAGGCATCCTCCCAGGACCTAACATGACATGGCACAGTACGCCCGCCGTGCACCCGGTGGTAGGTCTGGCTGGGGACACTTTTATCACAGTTGGCCCACAGCCGTATCTTGCATATAGCTCGGACAAGATGTGCTCTTGGCACGAAGTAAGTAATTACGGCGAGTTGCCAGTTCCAGGTCAACCTATGTTTTTTAAGGGGAAAATTACGGTAGTGGCAATGGCTACAGGTGGAGGACTCTGGGTGGAGTCCACAGACAAAGGGCGGACATGGAGCACAAAGTTCGATAATATGTACGAAGAACGGGTGCACAACGAGGACATCTTACTAACGTTAAGTACTTCTGAAAACAAACTATTCATGACATCCGATGGTGATACATTCTCTGAAGTGACCCCGCCATCGGGTTTCACCCCCCAGTCTATAGCGTGCGAAAACAACCGCTTTTTTATAAGCGATGAGGCCCATGGGCTATCCTATTGGTCAGAAGACTGCGTAAACTGGAATCAAATCCCATCAGCGCCGACCCACTCATTGACCTATAACACCTACGCTTACGGCAATGGGCGGTGGGTATGTGCAACGGAATCAAGTATTTTTGTCTCACAGGATTTTAATTCCTGGGCAGAGCAGTCATCACCTACTGTAGTAGCCCCGAAGGGGAAAGTCTTCTCCGTGGACGGCTGGTTTATCATCTGCGACATTGTCGACCTTGACACGGCGATAATAAAAGTGTCCCGCACGGGAGAAACTTGGCGATCCGTGTACACTATATTCGACGCGAACACCCAAAAAAATGCATTTATATTGCGTGGGGACGGCCATAATGTACTATGTGTGCGCTCAGGGGGCACACTACACCTTACTGGGTTTGGTTGGCTATGAGCACTTTTAGAACACCCCCTTTATCAGAATTCGATTTCAGCATATCTGTGGTAAGGGATTCTGACAAGTCAGAAGTGAGTCGGGTAGAGGTAAAAGACTTACAGGTACAGGAGTTTCGCAGGGTAGACAGAATTGTATGTACCTCTACCGAGTACCCAGTTAAGTATACATCTCTTACGCCGTCTATAATCGATTACATAGATCAGAATGTCGTTACATTCAAAGAATTGGGCCACGGAAGAGTTAAGGCCACGTCTCCAGTTTTGAGCAAAATACTCTACATAGACAACATAGCTATAGGCATGGCAGAGACCGAGTATGTACATACCTACCAATCAGGCTCTCTCGGGGAGCACATAACTAATAGGATGGCGTCTTTATTGTCTGGTAAAGACCCAGCCAATGCCTTGCATAGGGAAATTTTTATAAACCGAAATGAAGAAGCCGGCTCCTATGAGTGGAACCCTGGTTGCTGGGCGTACCCGGTAAATCTCACGTGTATGGCCCCCTGGCGGGATAGAGCAGCCTATAAGCCAGAAGATGAACACTGGAAATGGCCTGTGACAGCTATCACGCCACGGCATATTGCTCTTGGGCATGTAGGCACCGACGTTGGCGAGGGGTATCACTTTTTCACCCGTGATAACCAAGTCGTCAAAAGAACAGTCACCAGCTATAGGCGCATCGTGGCTGATGAGCCTTATTTTGTTGCGGTCCTGGATTCAGACTTGCCGCCAACTATCACCCCCGCAAAACTGCTGCCCGACGGAGAGTTATTTAAAAAAAGATATTTGCCAACTTTAGACAGATCGACTCAAAACACAAATTGTATTCCGGTGATCGCGACAGATCAACAAAAGCATGCAGTGACAAATCCGTTCACCCAATACTGGAGGAGATGCAGGTTTACCTTCGACACAGATCTATATCCGTTTTCGGAGGAGATAATTGGCGGCGATAGCTCTTGCCCCGTATTTACAGAGATAAACGGAGAGACCGTTCTCCTTACGTCTTGGTACTTTGGCGGGGGAGGGAGTGGTTTTAACTATTCTTGGTATTTTAACGACATAAAAACTGCATTGGACACCCTGCATGGCGGCAGCAGCCCGTATTACCCCGAGACTGTTTCCGTGGCAGGCTTTACACAGTTTGACTAATTACCAAAAAGTCTGGAGGAATATGCGATTTAAAACAAAAAAAATAAGACGCTTCACCTCAAATCTTTGTCTCACCCTGGCCAGCTGGCTGACATTCCTTGGCAGGCTGGCCCTGCCAAAAGAAAAGCAGATGGTTGTCATTGCGCTTCCGGTCCCCGGTTTTTTTATCGTACACGATCATATGATCGAGCAGCGGAATATCAAACACAGGGGGCTAAGAGACGCCTTCAGCTGGGAGACTCATCAGCTCCCAGCTAGCTATATTATGGCGCTAGAGGCGCTGGTTAAAAAAGGGCGGGCAAAGAAAAAATGAATGCCCTCACAGGCGTAGAAGGCGCTTTGTTAGGTCTCCTCAGTGGCGTTGTCTCAAAAGTTTTTTGGGATTGGATGGCCAGCGGTCGGGCAAAAAAAGTCGATCCCTACATCACGATAAAGGACTGCGAGAGGCATCGGAGGGCATGGGGGCAAAACGAAAGGAATATCTCTGCCCACTCCGTTAGAATCCGAACAGCAGAAAAAAGGTTAGATCAAGGCTTGCGGGATTTTGAAGAGATAAAAAAAGAGTTGGCAATCATAAAGGAGACGATTGCCAAGATATTAACGATCTTAAAAAAGGATATTTAATGTGATCCAGCCGGGATTTATACAGATCAAAAACGCGGATATTTTGTATGGCCTAATGTGCCATCGATTTGACCCGACTCTGGCCGATATTGTTGTGTTTGTCGCCAAAAAGTACGGCCTTGTCATGACCGAATCATATCGCCCGCAACGCCATCTGAATGATTTGCACGGGACAAGCCCTGTCCGGGCTGTTGATTTGCGGTCGTGGGTCTATGACGGCGATAAGGCCCACAAAATTAAAGACGAGATCAATAAGCTTTGGATGTATGACCCAAAACGCCCGGATAAGCAAGTCGCGATCATCCACGACGCCGGGCAGGGCATACATTTTCATATTCAAGTACACCCTCGCACCGAGCGGCGGTGTAAAAAAACAAATAAAGGAGGATTGATTAATGGATCTGGCAACAATGCAGACAAATGAGTTTATTACCCAGTGGGTAGTCAACAACTTGGTTTTGCTGGCAATAATCAAATATACGCTTGATTATATTTGTAAAAAAAGCCCCTGGGCTTGGGACGACGACCTACCCACTTTTTTTGGGGGCCTGATCGATTTCATCAGGAACCCAAAAACCGAAATAACAAAAGAAAAGGAGGAAGAATGATGAAAAACCAAAACCAAAGATTCTGGATCGCACTTTTGATTTTGATGTCGATGCTCTTTGTGAGCTGCGGCTATGTTAAGGGTGTCAAAGAAATTATGCCAAACCGGTGTGATACCGTACAAGGCCCATCGAAGCTCTGTGAGATAGCGTCAGAAAAAGGAATAAACCTGTCCGTCCTGGCAGATGGCTTGGGGCTCCTTAATATCATAGCCATAGACAGGGGGCTATACACAAAAGAGCAAGCCCTGAAGGTCCTTATCGATATTAGGACTTTTGTAAACGGGCCTATCTCGTATGTTATGCTCCAAGCCAAACTATCAAAGACAGTGTCGGAGTATCCTTATTTACTGACGGCAACACAAAAGTATCTTAACCTTCTATCTTACAACCACCCCATGTTTAGCGAAGACCAGAAACTTGTAAAGGGATGGCTGGACAGGCTTATAACAGGCCTGGGCGGATAATTTAAAAATCCTTGATGATCTGCTCAATGGCCTTTTTCCTGGTCTTTAATGCCTTGAGTAGATCATCCCAAACCCCCTCTGGCACCGGCCTTGATTCTGCTAACCAGTGCCTTGTTCCATACAAGGCTTCCCCTATTTCTTTTAACCAGTCTCTATTTGACATACTTTCCCCGTCAAGAAGTTTTTTTATTTTTTTATAAAAAGTTGAAAAAATAAAATGAGACGCCTTCTTTTTTTTTGAAACTTCCACCAAACTTTCACCAGCTGGTAAGAAATTAGCTGTATTTAAGTGGATTTTTACGGACTTTTGCCAAGGCGTAAGGATGGCTATTTTTAATATAATTTATAGTAAAATCAGTTTGTTAAAATATTTTTTTGATATTCTAAGGGGGGTTCGAATCCCGCCCTCTCCGCCAATAACAAGCCATTCAAGGCCTGGGACTTAAAACATCCCAGGCCTTTTTTTATTATTTTTGTAATTTGTAAAATTAAGACAATTGTGCCGTTTTACGGCAATTTTTCGAAAAAATGGGCGATGTTTTGATCCGGGAGATTAAAACAAGGGGCCGCCTTGGGATTGTTTTTCATCTGCCCGGATCATCTTTCAGGGTTAAATTTTAAAGGTATCCACAATTTTCTTAAGTTGGGCGGCAAGGTCGGACAATTCTCCGGCATTTTCATGGACCTGTTTGGCGGATGCGGACATTTTGTCTGCGATACCGTTGACTTCTGCGGTGTCCTGGGACATTTTCACTGTGGCTGTCGAGTTCCGGCTTATGACATCGTTGACATTCTGGATACCCTTGGATGCCTGGGCGATATTGCCTGCGATTTCATTGGTGGCTGAAGATTGTTCCTCAACAGCGGTGGTAATGGTTACGACGATGTCGTTCACCTGGCCAATGATGTCGGATATTTCTCCGATGCCGTTGACGGCATTATTGGTGACGTTCTGTATAGAAGTAACCTGTTTTTTAATGTCCTGGGTGGCCTTGGCGGTTTGATCAGCCAGATCTTTGATCTCTCCGGCCACAACCGCAAAGCCTTTGCCGGCTTCCCCGGCACGGGCCGCCTCAATCGTGGCGTTCAATGCCAACAGGTTGGTCTGTTCGGAAATATCGCTGATGGCTTCGGTGACATTGCCGATGTCCGTGGCTGCTGTTCCCAGTGCCGTCATCTGTCCTGCGGTTTCTTTGGCACGGCCCACAGCGTTCTCGGTGATGGATCTTGCGTTTTCTGAATTATTCGCAATTTCACGGATGGTAGATGCCATTTCATCGGCAGAGGCGGCAACGCTGTTGATATTGGCGGCGGCCTCTTCCATGGTGGATGCGGAAGAGAGGGCATCGGCAGACATGGTCTCAACGGCGTCCGAAACGGCGGCGGATTTGTCTGTTGTATGTTTCGCATTATCAGACAAATCCCCTGCAATGGCCAGCAGACCTGAAGAGGAGGTGTCCACATCTAAGGATCTGTCGGCCAGTTCTTTGATGATGTTCTGCAGTTTTTCTATAAAGGTGTTGAACCGACTGGAAAGCGATCCG
>PDWJ01001237.1_pt1 | contig 32429 bp, 24 predicted proteins | sample 1430881 | NCBI WGS metagenome assembly PDWJ01 (sample SAMN01162460, study PRJNA174530) | Oral metagenome, whole genome shotgun sequencing project. | biome: Marine environment; feature: Marine mammal; material: Swab sample of the gingival sulcus; isolation source: swab sample of gingival sulcus...
TTGCTTGTTTTGCCAATCTCGGTGTTGATTGAAAATTTATTCCCAGAATAGTATTTATATATGTATGCACTAAAAATTTCGTATACCTTGATTGAAAAATCTTATTATTCAAAGTACCCTTGCAACTCAAGAGTATATAAGGTGAGTAGGTTGAGACCTGATAGGCAGGTACCGGCATCTTTTTTTTGAATAAAATCTAATAGAGAAATGATACGACAACGATCAGCAGAGATTCATCGCAAGACAACAGAAACTGAAATATCACTCTCATTTTCATTGGATGGACGTGGCGTTCATGAAATAGACACAGGTGTTCCTTTCTTAGATCATATGTTGACCCTGTTTGCGGTACACGGTGGCTTTGATCTTTGTCTCAACGCAAATGGTGATACACATGTAGATGATCATCATTCCGTGGAAGATATCGGTATCTGCCTCGGGCAGGCGCTGAGTCAGGCACTTGCTGATAAAAAGGGTATCGCACGTTATGGCTGTTGTTTTCTTCCCATGGATGAATCACTGGTAAGAGTTGTGCTTGATCTTTCCAACAGACCATATCTGCATTATCAGGTAGCTATTTATGATCAAAAGGTGGGAACCTTTGATACGCAGCTCGCCAAAGAGTTTATGAGAGCATTTTCCCAGCATGGTGGTATAACGTTGCATATAGATCTTTTGCATGGTGAAAATACACATCACATTATAGAAGCTATTTTTAAAGGGCTTGCCAGAAGTCTCGCTGAGGCTGTCTGTCGTTGTGGCGATTCAGATGTGATACCAAGTTCAAAAGGAGTCTTGTAACCTTTTCCAGCAGGGTGTCTTCCCATACCGAGCCCTGTTACAGTCGGGCTTGGTTTTTTTTATCAATGAAAACCTCGCAGCTATCAAAGGGACAGAGCCGTAGTATCGGCAGGGCAATGTGCGATTACCAGATGCTCACTGATGGTGACCGCGTCCTGGTAGCAGTTTCCGGCGGGCTGGATTCCTCTGTTCTTGCCTGGGTATTACAGGAGTGGCGAAAGCGGGCCCCCATTCACTATACTATAAAGTGTGTTCATATTGATAATGGATTTACAGATGCTGGCAGCTCATCTTCACCTGTGGCTGTGCTTACGAAGATGATGGAAGAATATGAAATTGATTTTTCGGTAATTCCTGAAAAAACTTTGGACGAGCGCACCTGCTTTCTCTGTGCAAGGAACAGACGAGCGCAGCTCTTTGATCTGGCAAAATCGTGGAATATGAACAAGATTGCCCTGGGGCATCATATGGATGATCTTGTGGAAACACTCTATTTAAATATGATATACAGCGGAAATCTTTCCACCATGGTTCCCAGACAGGAACTTTTTGGGGGCGAACTGGCCATTATCAGGCCACTTGCCTATCTTGAAAAGGATGAGGTGGCTTCTTTAGCTTCGACACTGGGAATTACTGCTGCTGCAAACCTCTGTCCTGTCGAAAAGGAGAGCAGACGTGATACGGTTAAGCAGATTCTTGCAGGGATTTACAGAAAAGAACCTGATGCCAAAAAGAGTATCTTCAGAGCAATGGGGAATGTACGTAAGGGATATATGCTGGGTGGTATAAAAACTGAATGACTGTTTGCAGTAATGGATGATTGATGGTAACAGAAACTCTTTGTACTTTTTCGGAGATGTTAAGCAGAATATGAAAAGTGATTTTGGGGAAGTTTCTTGTTACAGTGAGTGGCGATAGTTTATAAATCCATAAAAAACAGCGTCCAGGGATATAAAATAAGGAAAAAACATGAAGAAAAAAATTGCAGAAATAGTAAAAAATGGCAAGGCAGGTGAAGAGCTGCTTGTAACAGGATGGTTGCGTACCAGAAGAGATACGGGGAGTTTTTCTTTTTTGGAAATAAATGATGGTTCATCTCTTGTTAATCTCCAGGTAATTGCCGAAGACAGCCTGGCAAATTACCATGATGAGATAAAAAAACTGGGGGCAGGGTGCGCATTGTCCATTTCGGGAGTCCTTCAGGAATCACCGGCCAAAGGGCAGCGTGTTGAACTTGTCAGCAGCGAGGTTGAGGTCATTGGCTGGGCTGATCCAGATGAGTATCCGTTACAGAAAAAACGGCATTCTTTTGAGTTTTTACGAGAGATCAGTCATCTTCGACCTCGCACCAATGCCCTTGGTTGTGTAACCAGGGTGCGTTCCCGACTGGCATATGCTGTTCATACATTTTTTCAGGAGAGAGGTTTTTTCCAGGTGCATACACCTGTCATCACTACAAGTGACTGCGAAGGTGCGGGGGAAATGTTTTCAGTCAGCGCCGAAAAGAGGCGAACTGCGGGAGGGGATTTCTTTGGTAAACCTGCCGGTTTGACGGTTTCCGGACAGCTTCAGGCAGAAGTGTATGCCCAGGCAATGGGGGATGTGTATACCTTCGGGCCAACGTTTCGTGCAGAAAATTCGCATACCAGCAGGCATCTTGCTGAATTCTGGATGATCGAACCTGAGCTGGCTTTTTGTGATCTGGCAGGCAATATGAAGATTGCTGAAGAGATATTGAAATACCTCCTTGCCGATGTGCTTGAGCATTGCCAGGAAGATATGGATCTTTTTGATAAATTTATCGAAAAGGGGCTCAAGAAAAAGCTAATCTCTGTGATTGAAAATGATTTTGCTCATCTCACCTATACGGATGCGGTGGAAATGCTCGTTCAGGCGAAGAAAAAATTTGAATATCCAGTAAAATGGGGTGTTGATCTCCAGGCCGAACATGAGCGATATCTCACCGAGGAGGTGTATGGCAAACCGCTTATTGTAACTGATTATCCGTTACGTATTAAACCTTTTTATATGCGGGTAAATGATGATCGGAAAACGGTGGCTGCGATGGATGTGCTTGTCCCTGGAATTGGTGAAATCATAGGTGGATCGCAACGTGAGGAGCGCTATGACGTGCTGCTTGAAAGGATGCAGGCCACGGGAATTGATCCTGAAGAGTATGGCTGGTATCTGGATTTGCGTAAATTTGGTACTGTTCCTCATGCCGGGTTCGGGCTTGGTTTTGAACGATTGGTTCAATATGTCACTGGTATGGCAAATATCAGAGAGGTAATCCCGTTTCCCAGAACTCCGGGGTTTGCCCCCTGCTAACATTACTTGATAAATATGAATGTGGTGCAAGAGGACGTGAATAAAGCAAAACCTGTGCAGAAGATGTTTGATGCCATAGCCGCCCGCTATGATGTGATGAACAGGGTAATGACTCTGGGGCAGGATCAGCGGTGGCGGAGGTTTGTGGTGAGAAAGGCCGCAGTGCCATCAGGTGGACGTCTTCTTGATCTTGCCTCTGGAACGGGTGATATTGCTGCTCTTGCAAAAGCATATACACCCTCTGCATCGGTTGTTGCTGGTGATTTTTCCCTTAATATGCTCCGTGAGGCAAAAAAACGTTTTAACCGAATCCCGGTGGGCTGGCATGCAAGTGATGCAACGCTTTTACCCTATAGAGAAAACAGCTTTGATGCCATTACCTTTGGCTATCTGTTGAGAAATGTTGATAATGTCTCACAGGTACTCAAAGAGATCCACCGGGTGATGAAGCCTGGCGGTACAGTGGTCTGTCTTGATACAACGCCTCCTGAAAAAAATTTTCTTTATCCATTCATTCTTTTTTATCTCAAATACTGCATTCCTGTACTGGGAAAGCTGCTGGCACGTAACGAGACAGCCTATGCATATCTGACAGGTTCCACCATGGGATTTTATTCTGCTGACAGCTTGGCAGAGGCATTTTCCTCGGCAGGTTTTACAGATGTCTATTATAAAAAATTTATGTGCGGTACCATTGCTGTGCATTGGGCGGTAAAGCCTCCCAGCTTGGAAAAATAGTTTCCATATCATGGTCAGACAGCGTATTACCACTTTTAGTGCGTATTGCAAAAAAAAGTATGGTGCACGTATTGGAAAGATTGTGGTGGACTCAGACGCTGTTTGTCCGAACAGGGCAAAAGGGGGCTGTATATTCTGTGCAAGAGATGCCTTTTCCCCTGATTATGTGAGAGACCATCTCCCTGTATCCACCCAGATAGCGCTGGGGAAAAAGTCCCTGAAGCGTACAAGATACCAGAAATACTTTGTTTATTTCCAACAGGAAACCTGTACCGCCCCTCCCGTTGCAAATCTACTTGTAAATATTGCATCTCTCAGTAAGGATGAAGATTGTGTCGGGGTTATTCTCTCGACACGGCCTGATTATCTGCCGGCGGAGTTGATAAAAGAGATCGCCGCCCTGATTAGCACATCCGGTAAGGAATGCCTCTTTGAACTGGGGTTACAGAGTGCTCATGAGAGGAGCTTACAGTTTCTGAACAGAAATCACAGTGTCGCTGATTTTGCAGATGCGATAGAAAAAATCAGGCGATATGATTTCTTTTCCATTGGCGCCCACCTGCTTTTGGGCATTCCAGGAGAAACCCTGGAGGATATGATTGCCACAGTACGCTATGTCTCGGAAGTTGGTGTGGATGCTGTGAAGATGCATCATCTCCAGGTTCTGCAGGATACATCCTTGCACACAATGTACCTTGCAGATAAGGTGGTGCTGTTCAGTCTGGTGGAATATCTCGACTTGCTGGTTACCCTTCTTCCTCATCTGAGATCTTCTATTATCATCCACCGTTTATGGGCAACAGCCCATCCACATCTGCTGGTGGCGCCCAAATGGAATATCTCGGCGACAAAGTTGCGTACACAGTTGGATAGAATACTTCAAGAAGATAATGTTTGGCAGGGGAAAGCCTATTCGAGCACTCTCTTATAAGAGTCGGTGCTGTAAAAGAGCATATTATCCTGTCAAGATGGCCTGGAACAGTAGACTGCGGTTAAAAATGCCCAGAAATGTCCCTGGTGTGAGTCGAATAAAAATGAATTCATAAGACAACCTGTCAGCATGGCAACGATTACACCTTGATGGAGATATCTCTCAGGGATCTTATTTTTCAGTGAGTGGAAAAACTGTGAGACAAAGATGGAGAGGTAAAGCAGAAGTCCCACTATACCAAGCTGAATGGTAATGAAAAGATATTCGTTATGAGGATTGTCAGTCTTTTTTATTTGAGTACCCTCAATTTTCCTGGCATGTTCTTTTTTGTATGCGCCTGTGCCATAGCCCAAAACAGGTTTTTCCTGGATAAGTTTGAGCCCGGTAATCCACCAGTCCAGTCGCATGCCCTGAGAGGTTGTTGCAGAGCCGTATTTATATTCAATAATATCATGCCAGGCATTTTGGGTTCTTGCAGAAAAATTTTCTGAGGTGAAAAAAATGCTTGTTACAGCAAGACTGAAAGCAATGATACAGAGAATCATATTGGAAAATTTTAAACGCTGTATAAAGAAGAGAACCATAAGCACCAGGAAAACCAGCATACCAGTGCGTCCTGGAGCAATGTAAAAGATATTTACTGTGGTGGCGATAAAGAGCGACAGCCACAAAAGAAGATATTTTTTATTGGATATTGCCTTATGAAGGGAAAAAAATGCCAGAAACGCCATAAAATAGCTGTGGGTAATATGGTAAACGAACGAGTTGCCGTATTTCACTGAGGGGATAATTGAAAAATAGATGAGAAAGGAAGCTATAAGAAGGAAAATGCAGCCAGCGATAAAACTATATTCACAGCGATCTATTGCCTTGTTTGTCCCTGAAAAAAGAGAGAGCAAAATAGGGATATAAATCACCTCTCGATATTTCTTGAGAATTTCAAGAGAATAACCAATATCAGAAGAAGAGTAGATAAGGCCAAGAAGAAAGAGGACAAAGAGCAGAAGCGAAGTCAATGCCACCGGATTTTGTTTTACTACGGTTAGTATCTGGGTAATTCTGCCGCTTAATAACCAGAAAAAAATGGTCAGCATTGAAAAAAGAGAAAGTAGAGAGGACGAAAAAGGAAGAACAAAACAGGTGGCTGCTGCACAGAAGAGGGCAGATGTATGAAAAAGGCGTTTTTTACTTTCTTTCATTATAATAACTATTTGTAATTATTTTATTGATATTGCATAGTATGGAGAAGTTCATATTCGCCATGCAGTGTCAACAGCTCTTCATGGGTGCCCTCTTCTATAATTCTGCCTTCTTTGATAACGATGATTCGGTCTACATTTTTAATAGTTGACAGCCTGTGGGCAATAACCAGAGTGGTCTTGTCCTTCATCAGGTTTTCAAGAGCCTTTTGCACCTCACGTTCTGATTCGGAGTCAAGAGAGGAAGTGGCCTCATCGAGGATGAGAATAGGAGCGTTTTTCAAAATGGCCCGGGCAATTGAGATTCGCTGCTGCTGGCCGCCTGAAAGACGATCACCTCCCTCTCCAATGATTGTGTCAAAGCCTTGTGGGAGTGATTCTATAAAGGTAAGAGCATGTGCAGCCTTTGCTGCCTCTCTGATTTGTTCTTCGCTGGCATCAGGGTTGCCATAGGCAATATTATTTTTTACCGTATCATTAAAAAGGAATGTCCGTTGTGTTACCATGGCGATATGCGATCGTAAAGAGGCCATCGTAAGATCTTGTATATTATGAGAATCTATACATATCTCTCCATCAGTCACTTCCAGAAATCTCGGAATGAGATTGGTCAGTGTTGTCTTGCCGCCACCGCTTGGACCGACTATAGCCAGGGCTTCTCCAGCTTTGACACGGAGAGTAATGTTATGGAGAATTGTTTCTTCTTCATTGTATGAGAAGCTGAGGTTTTTAAAGGTTATCTCTTTTGTAAAAGATGTAAGGGGAATAGCCCCTTCTTTATCCGATATTTCAGGTTCTGTATCGAGAATATAAAAGACACGGGTTGCAGCAGCTACACCCTGCTGGATAATAGAGTTGATTCGGCTGATGCTTTTTATCGGGTCATAGGCTGCAACAAGAGCAGTAAGAAAGGCAAAAAAGGTTCCCGGTGTTGCGTTGCCAAATATGACATCTTTTCCGCCATACCAGATAATCAGGGCGAAAGCGATGCCGCCTAGAAACTCCATGAGCGGATGCTGTATGCTTCTAAACTTCGCATCTTTTATTGTGATCGAAAAGAGTCGGCCAATCTGTTTTGAAAATCGATCGGATTCGTACCCTTCTTTACAAAAGGCTTTGACGATGCGACTACCAGTAATAGTTTCGTAAAGTATATTGGAAACTGTGGCGGTTTCTTCCTGGGTTTTAATGCTCAGTTTGCGAAAGAGTTTCCCGAATTTGATAATCGGATATCCTGTTACCGGAATTACCACAAAAGAGAAAAGGGCCAGTTTCCAGTTCATATAAAAGACAACTCCCAGCAGGATTATGACCTGGAAAAAATCGCGCAATACACTTACCAAGGCATTTGAAACCGCCTGCTGCATCAGGGTGACATCTGAAATTATCCTGGATATCAAGGTGCCGGTCGGCGTTTTATGGAAGAAGGAAAGCGGTTGCTTATGAATATGCTTAAATAATGCTATCCTCAGGTTTTTGATGACAGACTGCCCGACGAGCTCAAGCAGGAATGTGTATATATAGTAGGATATTGATTTAACAGCAAAAACAAGAATCAGAACAATGGGAAGAATATTCAGGAAAAACATGTTTTTTTCCATGAAAATTTTATCCAGCAGATCTTTTACAAGATATGCCTGCACCCCTGTCATCGAGGCAACCAGCAACATTGCAATTACTGCAAACCCAAGTTTAATCTTGTATGGACGAATTATTGTATATATTCTTGTAAGAATTTGCTTGTTAGTCATTGTTGGAATGGATCTCTTTCTGATCAGTAAAAATGGTACATCGTTACATTGAAAACGGCTCTATTTCTACACTACTTCTCAACAATAAAAAAGACAAAAGACTCTTTATAAAATGGCTTGCGAAAAATATTGTTTAATTTACAGATGTTATCCTGTATGTATAGGTATAGGTTATTCATATATTGCCTTATATGACCAACGGGCTGTTTATATCTGAGACTAAACATTTTTACAATCATTTCCTATGAAGAAACGTATCGCATGGTTTGTTCCCACTCCGATAAAAGGATCCGGCGGACACCAAACAATCTTTAATCATATACAGAATCTGGAGAAAAGAGGGCATCTCTGTTATGTATTTATCGGGGAGGAAGAATCATACAGCAGAGAAATATCACTGCGATCAATGCAGCAGCAACTGTATGATGATTTTGGTTTTTCTTCTGACGCTGTTCAATATGGATATGATACCGATAAGACGTTTGATATGGCCGTTGCAACGGCCTGGTGGACAGCCGAGAGGGTTGCTAGATGTGTTGATGCAGAAAAAAAAGTCTACTTTATACAGGATTATGAGCCATGGTTTCAGCCAATGGGGGATATTTTTCTTAAAGCAGAGCAATCATATCATTATGGCCTGTCGCCGATGACAATAGGCCGTTGGCTTGCTCGCAGGATTGAAAAGGAAAGTGGTATTGGCGTACAATATTTTGATTTTACAGCAGATTTAACAACGTATTTCCCTTTTGCAGAAAGAAAAAAAGAAAACAGTATCTGCTGTATTTTTCAACCTGATAAACCCCGCAGATGCCCCGAACTGCTAAAGGAGACACTTTCTATTATCAAAGAGAATCGTCCTGATACGAAGATCTATACCTATGGCAGTACCGTAGAGCCAAACTTCCCTTTTTCTTGTGAGCATCTTGGTATCTTGTCAAAGGTTGCGTGTAATGAATTGTATAACAGGTGTAGGGTAGGGGTATGTATAAGCTCAACGAATCCTTCCCGCATTCCCTTTGAGATGATGGCAGCTGGTCTGCCTGTAGTGGAATTATATGGGGAAAATACCATATATGACCTGCCTGAGAAGGGAACCTTACTTGCTGCCAGAACGCCAGGGTCTGTTGCTGGTGCTGTGATGAAAATTCTTGATTCTGAGGTCTTACAGCAGGAAATGGAGCTTTTCTGTCTGGATTTTATGAAAACAAGGCCTGCTGACCTTGAGTTTCAACAAGGTGCTGAGATATTTGAAAATTTCCTGCAAGATAAATCCATCGAAAGGAAAACTGTTACCCCATGCTACTCTGCTGCTGCCTTTAAGGCGGAATATGCGGTACCGGAACGTGTATATCATCCTGATGAAAATGCAGCACAGATAGAATCAGATGAAAACAGAGGGAAAACAGTTTCCCTGATACAGTATTTACAGCACAACAGACTTGCCAGAGTAATAAAGGTCTTGTGGCGAGGGTATTACTGATAGAACTACCATAAGATAAAATGAAGAATATCAGCGTTATAATACCTTGCTATAATCAGGGGAAATATCTGGAAGAAGCTGTTCAAAGCGTTATTTCACAGAGTTATCCCGCCCATGAGATTATAATTATTAACGATGGCTCCACTGATCCTTTTACTGTTGATTTACTGTCTTCATACCATATACATAAATGTAATATTATACATACGAAAAACCAGGGATTGCCTGCTGCCAGAAATAGAGGAATAGCCCATTCCACAGGTGAATTTATCTGCTGCCTGGATGCTGATGATAAATATGATGCTTGTTATTTTCAAAAGGCAATGGATGTATTCAACCAGGATGAAACGATGCGTTATGGGGCGGTTACCTCCTGGGTACAGATGTTTGGCTGCATTGAAAATGTATGGCAGGCAATAGGGTTTAATACCGAGGGCTTTAAACCCTGCTTTCAGGGCACACGCAATAATATCCAGTCTGCAACAATGTTCAGAAAAAGATGCTGGGAAGAGATCGGCGGATATGATGAGTCAATGACCAGAGGGTATGAGGATTGGGATTTCTGGTTGCGGATAATTGATAGAGGTTATGAGTGGTACTGTATAGAGGAACCGTTGATCTACTACCGGCAAAAAGAGCACTCAATGGTGAAGGATGCTGACAGTATTCGGGAACAACTTCTTGGTGAAATGATCGCGAAAAATAGAAACTTCTATGAAAAATATTTAACAGAAATTCTATTGGAGAGGGATAAGGAAGTGCGGATTAGAGACGCTGAGATCGCTTTTCTCAAAGAACAGGTGAAAGAAGCTGGCAGGAAAAAGAATTTTTTGTCGAAGATTTTCTCTACCAGATAAATAAATCGTATCACTGTTTGCAGAAATACTACCGAAAGAATATAGATAAAATGCTATTTCTGTGTTAATTTTTTTTTATAAAATTAAAGAGAACCCCGAATAATTTTTTCCCTGAGTCTTTCTAGTGTAAATTCAGATAATTGAGTTCAGAGAGGCAGGAATTGAGAGTTGTTCTAGGTTTTTTGAAGAAATAAATAAGCTTTCTACAATTGCGATAAAGATGAATGGAAAAATATTTATATTAGGCGTTGGTTGTCAAAAGGGTGGTACAACATGGTTGTATCACCAGCTTGCAAAGCATTCATCTATAGATATGGGGTTTGTAAAAGAGTATCATGTTTTTGACGCGTTACATCTTGATAAAAATAAAATTATTATTGGTAATAAACTATCAAATTTAGAGAAAACCCTAAAGAATGATCAGCTCATGTCAGATCGGAATGACAATCTGTTGAGACATATAGATTTTTATAGAAATATAGATAATTATTATGAGTATTTTCATTATCTTTTACTCAAGTCTCCACAAACCACTATTGTTGGAGATATAACACCTGCGTATTCAGGCCTGTCTGCAGATACATATATGCAGATAAAACAAAGATTTGAAAAGCTTGGAGTAACGGTGAAAGTTGTTTTTATTATGCGTGATCCCATTGAACGAATATGGTCGCATATGAGAATGGACAGAAGAAATCGTATGGCTAGAGGGCTTGAATTATCGCAAATGCTTTCGGCTCAAGAAGAAATAATGGAATGTTATAATAACGAGGGCGTCGAAATCAGGACTCGTTATGAAAAAACTATAAAAAATATTGATTTAGCATTTGAGGCTGAAAATGTGTTTTATGGTCTTTATGAAAACCTTTTTACACAAGAGACAATTTCTCGATTGGAGAGATTTTTAGGAATTTCAAACCTGGCTGTAGATTTTAATACCCGCTTTAATGCTTCCCCAAAAGAAGATGGAGTGCTCTCTTCTGAAATATGTCAGCATATTGCTTCATATTATAAAGCAACCTATGAGTGTTGTAGTGAAAGGTTTTCAGCTTGTCATGTTTGGAATGGGTATCGGTATTTATAAACAAATATCAGGGTACCGTAATACCTGTCTTTTGCTCATCCTTCTTCTTGCATTCATAAAGTCGATACCACACAGCTTTTTAATATCATTTACTACCCTGAAAAAAATATTTAGAAATGTGTAATCATATTGAGAAAATAATACAAAAATATCGGCACCTCTATCCAGACATACAGCAACTACTGCTTTCTGAGTATTTCAAACTCTCATATGATGAAAAACTTTCCCAGCCGCGTGGTAAGTTTGACTTGGAGAATCATGCTTTCAGGAGATATGAGCGTTCCTTGAGATTAGTTATTCCCTGGCTGCAAAACCATATGGATCTTGGTGGGGCACGTGTTTTGGAAATAGGAAGTGGAACCGGATCGAGCACAGCAGCATTAGCCGCTTTTGTTGACCATATCGATGGATATGATATTGATAGGAGTGCACTGGAAATAAATGATAAACGGTTACAGATGATGGGGTTAGCGAATACATCGCTTTATACCATACAGGCAGAAAACCTTGTTAGAAATGTCAAGAAAAATGCTCATTCTAAATATGATCTCATCCTTTTTTTTGCTGTTCTTGAACACCAAACCACTCAAGAGCGCCATGAAACATTGAAAGAGTGTTGGGAGTTACTCGAAGAAGGTGGTCTTTGTGCTATAATTGAAACACCGAATCTTCTTCATTTTGAGGATTTTCATACCTCTCAGCTTCATTTTCTTCACTTTCTCCCTACCTCTTTATATGCACAATATGCAAGGAAATCTCCTCGTAGGATATTTGCTCAATCCTTTTATGATAATGAAAATATAACCATGGAAGAACTTGAAACCTTAATCTCACGCTGGGGACGGGGTGTCAGTTATCATGATTTTGAACTTGCCTTAGGAGATGATTTCTCCAGATATATTGTGGCTGCAGGGTTTGAACCGGAAATGCTTGAATGGTTTCCCTGTACTTCTGCAGAAGAAATTCTTCGTTGGTATGTAATACAGACTAATTTACCTATTCCTCTTGCATGTACACGAAGTGTATTGAATTTTTTATTGAGAAAGCCTGTAAATGGTTGTGATCAAGATGGATCAAATATGCAGCAAAAGCATATTCCAAATCCGCCGCCGGCTCAATATATAACCTCTTTGACAGAACTGCATCAGGTACAACAAAATTTAGATATGAAAGAGAGGCAGATTCAGGAGATGTATGATTCCACCACATGGAAAATCGGAAGTTTATTTACCAGGCCTGTAAGAAATCTTATCCAGTTCGTAAAACGATAATATGGACAGCTTGAGGAAAAAGGCGACCAGAAATTGTCAACAAGTGGTAACAAATCACAACCTTCTTTATTGATATTTATCGGTTTTCACTGGATTATATTGTAGTCGTTGGACTATTGGCTAGAGCCTCATATACCTGTTGTCTTGGAAAGGCAACCTTAAATAACCTGTTTTTAAAAATCCTTTTAATGCAAATGATAACAGGTTTAATCCAGAGGTATGCAGAAATTAGAGTTATTCAAGGTTTCCCCAATGATTTGAAAATAGGAAAAAGTAATGGGGGAAATATTGGCCAAGAGAGAATTTACGTAATGTGAGATATATGTTAAGAATGCAGATGCTCTAGCTGCTGCCTGATTACCGGGCGCCTTTTTTTAATCTGGGATGGTACGATTACATGATATATCCAAAAGGTATCCAGGATTTTATTTTATCCAATCAAACATATAAAAATAGATTTTATGAAGCTCTCAATCCTGATGTGTTAAATGTGGGGTTTGATCGCAGAACGGAAGATGTTTCATTGGAATCATGGCTTAAGGTACTGGCAAAGAGAAAAAATGATTCAGTTTCTCAATATATTGATTTTATTGTTGAAATGAAAGATATTTTTCAGGCGGTAAGGGCCAGCATGTCCTATATGAACAGCAGTGCCAGTCATTTACATGGTGATGATGCATTCGCAGCCGGCTGGTCGGGTATCGGAATGATGCCTATTGCCTTGTACCTGTATTATCTGCACAGCTATGGTGTTCAGGGGGCGGTACTTGAGTGTGGTTGTTTTAAGGGAGGTTCTTCCATTTGTCTTTCATGGGTTTGTAACCGCCTTGGCTTAAAGCTCTATGTTGCTGACTCTTTTGAGGGGTTACCTGATTCTGATAATGAATATTATAATAAGGGAAGTTTTGCAGCAAGTCTGGAAGAAGTTCGCAGCAATATTGAAACGTTTGGGAAAATTGAGAATGTTGAGTTTATAAAGGGGTTTTATTCAGAATCACTGAAAGGCTTTAATGAAAAATTAATGCTGATATGGCTCGATGTTGACCTGCGTACCTCTGTATTGGATGCGATGCAATATGCGTATCCGAATCTTGTTGATAATGGGGTTATTTTTTGTGATGGGCTGGGCGAAAAGCGTGATTTTGCAGGTGAACAGCTGCGGCCTGCAGGCGGTGAATCCCAAGGGCTTATAGAATATTTCGCTAATCACAATATAAAATACAAAGCCAAGTATGCAGGCTATGGCCATTTAGGTCTGATTGTGCCAAATTGTCCTGATGACGGATATATCCTTTATGAACCTGAAAAGGAAAGAATAATGACATCTGGAATAGAGAACGAATTACATGATCTTCGCTGCCAGATTGAACAGCAGCGGACGAGGAACCTGGAACTTGTCAACTCAACATCGTGGAAGATCACTGCACCGTTACGGAAAATCGTATCTTTCCTGAAGTTTCGTTGAGCACATGCTTTAACCTATTCAGTATGATACCACTACAGACTGTTACGAAATAGATGTTTCTTCCAGCCCTGCAAATATAATGCAATCCCTTGTCTCACAATATGTAAGCCTTGATCTTTGGGATACAATTCTACGAAGAAGATGTCATCCTGATGAGGTAAAGCTTTTTACTGCCCAAAAGATGCTGCACCTTGTCTTCCCCCATGTAGAAAAGGACACTTTTACAACGCTCGACTTACTTAAAAGAAGGCAGGCTGTCGAGTTCGAAACAGGACAGGTGCAATGCCAGAACGGATATGATGATGAGTACGAAATCGAAGAGGTGCTGCGGAAATGTATCCTTGATATTGTTCCATCACCAATTGAGGCCTCTTTGCTCGATACCATTACCAAAAAACTTGTAGAAGCTGAAATTGAGCAGGAAATTGCAGTGACCTATCTTGATGAAACCCTGATCAGCTATCTCCAGGTATGTGAGTTTGAGAAACTGGTTATAACCTCTGATTTTTATATGTCGGCAGGGAAGGTTGATAAAATAATAGCTGCTCATTCTTTTCCTTTTCCCATTGATACGATCTTTGTTTCCTGTGATAGTAAACGCAATAAACGCAGCGGCCGTTTGTTCCAATATGTATGTTCCTCACTGAATATTGATGCTGGTTGTCTGATTCATATTGGTGATAATCCCTATTCGGATGTTGAGATGGCGAAAAAGAGCGGACTCAGGGCTGTGCATTTCGCAGGAGGTGAAGAGGAGAAACGACGAAAGGAGCGGCAGTCATTTTTCTCTTACCGTCTGCATGTTCAAAAACATGCCAATATTACCACTCTTTCGACGCATATACGACAAGATACAAACAGTTTTGCAGATCTGAAGTCAGATCAGAAGCAGCTTATCTTGTATGGCCGGTATATGAGCCCTGTCTTTACTGGTTTTGCTCTTTATATTCAGGAATTATGCAATATTGAAAGACATGATCGTGTACATTTTTTCACGCGTGAAGGCAAATTTTTCAAAGCTGTTTTTGACAGGGCCCAGTCATACAGCCTCTATGGCATGAATCCTGTTACAAGCAGTCTCCTGCCAGTGAGTCGCTTGGCAACATTTTTTCCTTCGCTTCATGCCCTTGATACTGATGGCATGATGCGCATGTGGTCGCAATATAATACCCAATCAATCAATTCTTTTTTGCGGTCTTTAGGTGTTGAACCGCAGCGTTTTCTGGCTGATAGTCTAAGATATGGGATAGACCCGGAAGAAATGGTTGAAAACCCATGGGTGTCGGAACGGTTTCATAAACTATTCAACGATCAGGCCTTTATAGGCAAATTGAAAGAGGAGTATACGTCTAAACGAAACAACCTCATTGCCTATTTCAATGCGTGTCAATTCGGAAATGATGGAAAGGCATGTATTGTTGATATAGGGTGGCGGGGAACTATTCAAGATAATTTGGCATTTATTTTCCCTGAGATTACAATTGATGGATGTTATCTGGGATTGCAGGATTTCTTTAACAAACAGCCGGAAAATACAAGTAAGCATGGTTATATTGCAGATCTGAACAAGGGTGAGGAGCATATAATGCTCAAATATGTTATGCCTTTTGAGATGCTTTGTTTTGGAACGGGTGGAAGTGCTGTTGGTTACAAAAAAGAAGTTTCAGGAAGAATAGTTCCCGAGTATCAGTATGACCCTGAAGAGGATCGCATACATGATGAGAGTATTGCCTTCTTTCAGCAAGGGGTGTTAGAAGGTGTTGATACTGTTTGTAAACTTGCTATGCAACATGGGATTAGTATTCAGGAACTCAGAGATGAAGCGAGAATGCTGGCGGCAGATTTTTTGGAGCATCCGCCAAAAGCACTGTGCAGAGCCTTTAATTCTCTTAAACAGGATGACACCTTTGGTATGGCCAGGACTATTTATCCGGGAAATAATTCATTCAGGCTGACAGACAGGCTTTTATCCTATTTTTCGATAAAAAGAAGAGAAAGGTTTTTATGTGATCTTGAGATGAGTGGGTGGCCGCAATGTTTATTGAGAACCAGGTATCTAGGTTTTTTTCACTTTTCAGGAGCTCTGAAAAGATCATTGTTGCGTAAGAAAAGGGAAGATAGCAATGAGTAACGGATATGATCTCGATCTAATGAAAGATATTTTTCCTCTGATCATTTAGAAAGTATTGTCTTGACGTTTCAAAGAAGAAAATAAAAAAATCACAGATCCATCAAGATGAATTGTCCACTGGATATCTTGTCTGGTACCATCCTTTTTCAATCTCCATTGGTCAAGATCTGGCGTTGTTCTTCAGATTCTGCAAATTTCAGGGCTATTTCCCGGAACTGCTCTGTGCAACGAGAAAAAACCTGCACGATATCAGGATCAAAACTTTTGCCACTTTCTTCCAGGATTATTTTTACAGCTTTTGAATGGGAAAATGGCGGCTTATAGCTCCTGCGGCTGATTAAGGCATCATAGACATCAGCAAGAGCCATGATTCGAGCACCTAATGGTATAGCCTTTCCAGAGAGTCCTTCAGGATATCCGGTGCCATCCCATTTTTCATGGTGGGATTGAGCCATCTCTCGGGCTGCATTCAGAAAGGGCATTGGACCAACTTTTTTTTCGACAGAGAGTATTACCTGTGCACCGTACTCGGTATGACGTTTCATCTCAGTGAACTCTTCATCGGTGAGAGGACCTGCTTTTAGCAGAATCTCGTCACGTACACCAACCTTGCCAATGTCGTGAAGCGGTGCTGAACGAACAAATACATTGATGGTTGCTAACGGCAGTTGTTCAGCAAACAGGGGCTGTTTGCTCAGTTCTTTGGCAAGAATCTCCACATAGCCTTTGACACGATTAATATGTTGCCCCGTTTCAGGATCTCGGTATTCGGCAAGTGCGGCCATACTTTCCATTGTGGCTTGTTGCGTGGTGAGCAGCTCCTGGGTACGTTGCTCTATTAATATTTCAAGGTTTTGGTTTTGTTCTGCTAAGGTTTTTCTGGCCTGGGCAAGGGAGAGATGGGTTTTGACCCGTGCTTGTAATTCATGAACATTAAAAGGTTTTTGGATATAGTCTACGGCTCCCATTTCAAAGCATTGAGCTTTTTGTTCCGCTTCTGAAAGTGCTGTGAGCATGAGAACAGGGATATCTTTGCTGCGATCATTGTTTTTCAGGCGACGTAATACCTCTAAACCGCCAATACCAGGCATCATAATATCAAGGAGAATGAGATCGGGTGTGTTTTCAATGACATACTGGAGTGCATTTTCTTCGTTCAAGGCTACAGAAAGGGCATATTGTTCGCCAAGCACATTTACTAAAACATTGAGGTTTAACTTTGTATCGTCTACTGCAAGAATAGAACAACGTGACAGATCTTCTCTCATTATTTTTTCCTCTGTAGGGCTTGTTTCATCGTTGCATGCAATTCGGTAGCTAAAATATGTGCATTTTCAAAATCATAATTGTCAATGAATGCTACAAGATTTGTAATGTCAGGGTAAGATTCTGTTATTCCCTTTATCTCTAATAACCTGTCTGTTGCCTTGCTGCTGTCCAGTGGACGCCTATGTTGCAGTGCAGTTAATAATTCATGCATGGTTTCAATTGCTTCTGGAAAAATGATGGCTGGAGAGATGCTGCTTTTGTTTTCAAATAGCTGGTGGACAGTGTTGATGAACTGTTCTGTGGCATGAGCCAGTTCATCGATTAATCGGTCAATCGTTGTCAGCTTGTTGTTGGCGAGATCTTCTTCCAGCTTACTGCATATGGCATAAACGTGTTCTGCGCCAAGAGTACCCATTTCTCCGCGCATTGTATGGATAAGAATACGGGCCTCGTCCACCTTGTCTTGCGTCAGGAGTGCTGATAATTCTTTGCTGCAGTCAGCGAAATTATCAACTGTTGAGCGAAGGGCTTGATGAAAGAGGTCTTCGTTATATGCAAACCGTGACAGTGCCGCCTCACTGTTCAGTATGGATTGGTTAGGGAGGGCTGTGGTTGTTGAATTTTTCTTCTTTTCCTTCTTTACGGGCAACCATTTTTTGAGGGTTACCGTCAACTTGTTTACCTCAATAGGTTTTGTTAGATGACCATCCATCCCGGTAGAAATTATTTCTTTGTTCTCTTTGTCGGTGGCATAGGCAGTCATGGCGATAATTGGCAGCTCTTTCCATCTTGTTTGTGCGCGTATTTTTCTGGTTGTTTCAAAACCATCAAGCACAGGCATTTGAATGTCCATAAAAACGAGATCAAAATCTCTCTGGGCAAGAATCTGTAAGGCTTCTTGGCCGTTATTGGCAAGAGTAGCCGATAGTCCCATTTCATTGAGGAGAGCCTGAGCTACCTGTTGATTAACGATATTATCCTCAACAACCAGAATTTCTGCCGGGGAAAATTTTACCTTATGAGATTTCTTTTCAATATTTGTTGAACCATATAGGGCTAATTGTAATACCTGGATGAGGGAGGTGTACCCCACTGGTTTGGAGAGAACGATTTTTCTTTTCTCTGGAGATATGACTGCATCACGTTTTTTTCCTTGAGGCGTGAGTATTATTTGATGGCCTGTAAAATATTGAGAAAGTCTATCACCAATATCATCCATGATTTCTTCTGTGATGAACAGCAGATCAAAAGACTCTGTGGTGAGATGTTGCAGTGCAATTCTGCCATTTTCGGCAATTGTTGGTATTCCTTCAATAGAGAAAAGATATTCCTGGAGCATTTCACAGCTATCCTGATGTGGTTCAACAATGAGTATGCGTAGTCCCGCAATGTTGATAGACGGCTTTTCAGGGCTCCCGATGTCAAAAGGGATGGTAAAGGAAAAGGTACTCCCAATTCTTTGTCTACTTTCTGCCTCTAAAGTACCACCCATGAGCTTTACCAGGCGATTGGAAATGCTTAACCCTAATCCGGTACCGCCAAAACGCCTGGTGGTTGAGGCATCTGCCTGGGCGAAGGGGGTAAATAATTCATTGAGTTTTTTTTGTTCCATTCCCACACCGGAATCCTCGACGGTAAAGGTGAGATTTACCTTATTGTCTCCTTGGTCAACACTGTTTACCCAGATTTTAACAAAGCCTTGCTCGGTGAATTTCGCGGCATTGCCTGCCAGATTGATGAGTACCTGTTCCAGGCGCAATGGATCGCCTTTTATCCTTGTTGGAACGTTTCTGTGAATTCCTGCCGTTAATATGACATCCTTATCATAGATCTTCATCTCGGTCACATAAAGGACATTGTCGAGGATATCACAGAGGTTGAAATATATATGTTCCAATTTCATTTTTCCGGCTTCAACTTTGGAAAAATCCAGGATATCGTTGATGATGCCAAGAAGAGATTTTGCGGCACGATGCGATTTTGTGAGATAATCTCGTTGTTGCTGGGTTAAGTCTGTACCTAGCGTAATATGTGTCATTCCCAGAATGGCATTCATTGGTGTACGAATCTCATGACTCATGTTGGCAAGGAAATCACTCTTTGCCTGATTTGCTTGTAACATTGCCTGCTCAGCTTCTTTACGCATGGTGATATCGATGAAACATTCCAGCAATTTACTCTTGCCCTGGAGCATCACCCTGCGTACCGTTTTGAGCACAGGAACGGGGATACTGCCTGAACGCAGGATCACTCTGTCAGAGCTGTCAATCTCCTGATTAAAATCAGAAATGGGACAACTGTTAACGGCTGCCGGACAGATGAACTTATGGCAGATATTACCTACGATTTTGTTTGCGGGAAGCCTCAAGACCTCTTCTGCTGCGGGATTGACATGTTCAATGATTTTGGTCTGTTCATCAATTATGACCATTGCCATTGGCATGCTTTCCATAAGAGTACGCTGTACCTGCTCGCTCTCCAGGAGTTGGCTCTCCATTTCTTTGCGGTCGGAAACATCATGGAAAGCGACAACCAATCCAGAAGCTTGGCCATCCTCAACAATACTTCGACAAGAGAGTTCCACTTGGATAAAATGGCCATCTTTCGTGAGAAAAACTTCTTCTCCATCATAATCTTCTCTGTTAACGGCAGCCTGATGAATGGCACACAAGTCCAAAGCTTGTTGGTTTTTTTTATGGTAGTGAAAGAGGTTGTGGGCAAGTTGGCCAAGCAGTTCCTGTTCCGTGTAGCCGAGGAGATGGGTAACTGCGGCGTTCACCCATAGAATAATCCCTTCTCTATCCTGAACGTAGACACCTTCTGCAAGGGTATTGGCAATAGCGGTAAGGTTCTCTTCTTCGCGGATTAATGTATTGCTTTGAATACGCAATTTGAGGAGGAGAATAAAAAATGCACTCAGCAAAATAAGTACTGAAATATACCAGAGCAGGTATTCTCTTCGATTTTCCCGGGGAAACGAGTCTTTGGTGTATGAAATAAGATATCCTGTGAAGAGTTCGTCGACATTGGTAATAGGTAAAAGACAGACCGTATAATGCGTTTTGCCTACTTTGTCGTTATGGGTTATCGCTTCCTCATTGTCCATGCGGTGCTGTATGGATAACTTTGTCCGCAGCAGTTTGTTAAGGGTTTTGAGTTTGTCTGGTAAGGGGCTGGGACTTTCTGGAAGTAATGCATTAGCATCTACTTGTAAATATTGGGGATGGATGTCAGATTCTGTGTAAAGCCATCGCTGTTGTTTAAAAAGATGCTTTTCAGCCAGGTCTTTTTGTAAGATAAAGGCATAATCACTTTCTGAGGCAAGTTCTTTGAGCGAGTCAATGATAGAACGTGTTGCTACTGCCACCTCGACACCGCCAACATAGCTGTTTTGATAAAAAACAGGAAAGGCATAGCTGAAAGATGTTCGCATTCGTCCCCCCTCAAATCCCTGCACAATAGTGTGTTCTGCTACGCTTTTTCGAATGATGGGACGGGCATCGAGTAAAGAATCCCCATATTGTTCAAGCTGGTGGAAGCGAAGAAAACTGTTTCCTTCAGGAGTAAAAAATTGCAACTGCATCAAATTGGCACTGCGCATCCGTTCGTAAACAGGATACAGCATACGATATAAATGACCTCTCAGTTGGTTTACTTCTGCCGAAGAAGCTCCAATAGTGTCGTTGAGTAATGTCTGCACTTCGCCAGTGTTAAGGGAATTGTAGAAAAAACTCTCCATGGCAAGACGATACATCTGTATACTGGCATGAAACCCAGTATCAAGAATAACTTGATATTCGGCGAAGTGACTTTTCTCTTTTTCTTTCCAGCTACTATACAGAAGTAAGGTGACCAGAAGGCCGCTGATAAGGAAAATGATGAAAAGTGCGACAAAGTTTTTTTTGGTAGTATGCTTTCTCGATGTCATTGACAGTTGTTTTTTTCAGGGATGATGACATTTCCCAAAAGAGAGCGAATGATATCATACTGTTCGTCAGTTGCCGGTACTGCGCCATTAGCCAGCTTTTTCCCCCAGGTAGAGAGCATTTCTTTGTCCTTTCCCTCTGGTTCAAGGGCGGCAAAAGCACTGCGGATTGTTGCGGTGAGCTTGGGAGTAATGGTGTTGTTGTTGCTTACCAAGGCGAAACCTGGCAGGGGCTTTGTTTCTTCGAGTATCTGTATGCCAAGATGTGCATATTTATGGGCGATTGCTGTTTTTACTCCGCCAATATCGAACTCGGCGCGTACAACGGCCAGGGCAACAGCGTCGTGGCGTCCCAGATAGCGATAGTTGTTTTCTTTGAGACATGAGCCATGTTTTTCAAGAAGCCCATTGACCGATAAATAGCCGCAGGTAGACAGAGGTTGGGTAAGGGCAATGGTTTTTCCTGAGATTGTTGAAAGATTGATTTTGTTTTCTGGTAGTGAAATTAAAGAGCAGGTGTAACCGTTTTTTCCAGAGGCTTCCCGAAAGGTTACCAATGGTTCAACATTAGAATAGTTATTTCGCAGTTCGACGTAGGGAAGGGGGCCAAGATAGGCCAGATCAACACCACCATTTATAAAATCTTCGAGCAAATAACAATACTTATCGAAATATTTAAAAACAACTTTTTGCCCGGTTATTTTCTCAATATATACCCTGACTGGTTCAAATTGTTTGTATACGGCCTCACGGTTTTCCATGGGGAGGGGAGCGAAACGCAATGCCGACGGAGATGTTGTCGTTGTACCTGATGTACCGGCTGTGGCGTGGCTTGATAATAGCAATACAGACAGCGAGTAAAATAATATATATCTTTTCATTCATTACTCCAATTGTGTTACTGGTATTCTCTTAGAAATTATATGATATTTATATTCGTTATTCAAAATGGTACCCCAAAAAAAATTATTTGGTACATCGAATGATGTTATTTTGCTTGGTGGAATTGTTTGGAAAGCCTGGATAAAACCTTTGAGAACTTTGACAATGGTTGTTTAGGGCAAAGGGGTGTCAGCTATTATAGCGGGATAGATGGTTGTTCGTAATTATTTCAAGTACGATGAAAAGGTTTTCTCTGGGGGGGGAAAACCTTTATTGGCAGTACGTTAGCGGTATGGAGTGCTTTGAGTTTATGTTTTCTGTCAATGTGTCTGAAATGTATCGATAGCTGCTTATCTGTGTAATACCTTCCTTCGCAAGTGGTGTGTCTGTTTTCTTGCCAGTTCACGCATATCCTGGGTTTTGTCAGTTTCGTCGATTATTTCCTGACCGACTATTTCTTCGAGAATGTCTTCCATCGAGATAATACCTGTCATGGAGCCATATTCGTCAACAACAACGAAAAGATGCTGTCTTCTTTCAAAGAAATCTATCAGTACAGTATTGAGCGAGGCGGTTTCAGGAACAAAATGAACGGTCTGTTTTAATTCTGAGAGTAGTTTCTTGCCATCTTGTTCTGCCGCTGCAAGCAAGACATCTTTTCTAAAGATGATACCTGTTATATTGTCCTGGTTCTCATGGTAGACTGGAACCCTGCTATGTGCACTTAATTCAGCAGCATTCTGCATGGCCTCTGCTACGCTTAACTCCTCTTCAAGAGAGAAAGTTACAGTCCTTGGCGTCATCACCTCTCGTACCATTTTTGTCTGAAGAACCAATACGTTGCTGATTACCCGCTCCTGGTTGGGATCAATTTCACCAGATTTTAGAGACATGGCGGCTATTGCCTGTAACTCTTCAACTGAAATGATATCTTCATTTTTTTGCGGAATAAGCCTTGTAAGCAGCTTGCTTAAAAGAATCATAGGTCTGAGAGCATAAACAAGAAAACGTAATGGAAATGCGATGATGGGCGAGAGTTTATAAGCAAAAGATACCCCGATAGTTTTGGGCATAATTTCTGAAAAAATGAGAATGCACAGGGTGAAAACAGCAGAAAACCAGATGACATTACTGTCACCAAGCAATTTTGCCGCTGAGGCACCGGCAATGGATGCCCCTATTGTATTGGCAATGGTATTTAAGGTGAGAATGGCTGTGATCGGTTGATCTATGTCAGAGCGTAACTCTTCCAGAGCCTCTCCTGCACCTGCATGTGTTTTTTTGACAAGCTCAACCTGGCTGGAGGTTATAGAATAGAGGGCAGCTTCACAGACAGAACAAAATGCTGAAACCACGATGGCAACGGAAATGGATACGACCAGTGTTGTTATCACAATTATTAAAAATATTTTTTATGGATTGGTAAAAAGAGTACTATTTGTTATCTGGATAAATATCATCATGATGCGAGAGGAAGTCAAAAAGAAATACGGCAGAAAATGGTATTTTTGGTAATTGGACTTATCATTACATGATCGCAGAATAAACATATCTGAAAAAAATAAAACCATAAACGTACAAAGAGAAGAGAATGGAAAAAATAAAAATAACTGTCAGTGATAAGATATCTTCAAAATATATGGCCGATCTTTGTGTTGTCCCATGTTTACAAAAGAAGAATGGCAGAGCTGATTGCGCCAAATTTGAGAATGAAAATCTAAAGAAATGTCTTAAAACTGGTGATTTTAAGGCAACGGAAAAAGAGGTCTTTGTTGATTATTCCGAAGATGCGGCAAAAAAGTTTCAGGCGAAAAGAGTTTTATTTGTGGGGCTTGGCAGGAGTGGAAAACTCACAGATGAGAAAAAAGATGTGTTCAGAGAGATTGGCGGCGCAATTTTACAGTTTTCCCGGAAGGTTAAAGCTGCCACAATATGTTTGCGAGTATCAGATCTGGAAAAAAAAGGCTTAAGCGATATTGTACCATATCTTATTGAAGGGATGTTCCTGGCAGATTATGCCTTTGAAAAGTACAAAAAAGTTGAAGATGATAAAAAATATCAAGGCATGGGGGAGCTTCGACTGCTTACAGGTCAAAAACCTGGTGCTCTTCGAAAAAAAATAGAGAATATCCAGATGGTAGCCGAGTCTGTAAAACAGGCAAGAGATATGGCAAATGAGCCGGGCAGCAATTGGACCCCTGATTCTTTTGCAGAGTATGCAAAAAACCTTAGCGATGATGATGTGGTAACATGCACTGTCTTGGAAAAAAAGCAGCTGCAATCTCTTGGAATGGGCGGAATCCTTGCGGTGAACCGTGGCTCAGGTATTGCGCCTAAACTTGTGATTGTCGAATATACGGCATCTGCCAAAGCAAAAACCGTGCTGCTTGTGGGGAAGGGACTTACCTTTGATTCAGGTGGGATCAGCCTGAAACCTGCAACAGGAATGGAAGAGATGAAGTATGACATGTGTGGCGGTGCCGCTGTTCTTGCAACCATGAACTGGGTGAAAAAAAGTAAACCTGCATGTAATGTGGTGGCACTTGTTCCTACAACAGATAATATGCCTGGTAAAAATGCGCTGAAACCAGGTGATATCATACGTCATTATAACGGCAGTACCTCTGAAATTGTCAATACCGATGCTGAAGGACGTCTTATTCTAGGAGATGCGTTGTGTTACGGTGTCGAAAAATACAGCCCGGATTATGTTATTGATCTTGCTACGCTGACTGGAGCGGTGATTATTGCTTTGGGGCATCATAATACCGGATTGTTCACCAATAATGAGTCCCTTTTTCAAATGATCAGCGAAGCAGGTTCCGAGGTCGGCGAACCTGTGTGGAGACTGCCTCTTGGTAAACAGTATGCAAAACAAATAGAATCGAAAATTGCAGATATAAAAAACACAGGCGGCAGGGATGCCGGTGCAGTTACCGCAGCTCAGTATCTTGCACATTTTATAGGTGAGATTCCCTGGGCACATATGGATATTGCTGGAACTGCATGGAATTTTACAGAAAAAACATATGTACCGAGTGCAGGGGCATCGGGAGGGGGTGTTCGGACTTTGATTGAGTTTATAAAACGACAGTAATTTTTTTCTGTGTATAACGACAGAGATTGATAAAAAGCCCCTTGCATCAGCGGAAGATGCAAGGGGCTTTTTTACAACAGAATTATTGCCTAATGCTATAGTTTTTGGACGTTCTCAGCAGCAGGACCTTTAGGGCCGTCTACAATTTCAAAGGTGACGCGAGCACCTTCTTCAAGGGACTTGAAACCCTCTGATTGTATTGCAGAATAGTGAACGAATACATCCTGTCCGCCATCTTGCTCAATAAAGCCAAAACCTTTTGAATCATTAAACCACTTAACTGTTCCTTCTGCCATTTTGTAACTCCTTTTAGTACACTGGCCCTGCTTTGGACACTCTGATAACTATCCAGTCTCTTGCTGACTGAAATTCTATTAAAGTACGATAGAAAACTGGTTTTTAAAAACACAATTTTACCTTTTTACCGCACGATACTAGCAAATAGCATATGCAATATGGAAAAGCAATATCTTTTTTAAATAAAATGTAATAAAAATTGATAAGAATGATTATCAATAAACTATTTGATATTAAAAAGAATACTGGTATGCGATTATCGATTTCTTGAATAAAAAAGCTCTTTCCTGTATGTATGTAAAACCAGCTTGATAACCTTGTTGTATTTGAAAAATGATTTTTATCAGATGAGTTGTTGTTGTGCATCCAGAATTTCAGTTTATATCACGGTATTTCAGCATTAAAGGACCTCGAATGCATTATGTTGATGAAGGCAAGGGGTCTGTTGTCCTTCTTCTTCATGGTAACCCGACATGGTCGTTTTATTACAGAAGCCTTATCCATTCATTACGCTTATCGCATAGGGTCATAGCCATAGATCACGTAGGCTGCGGTTTATCTGATAAACCACAGGACTATCAATATACCCTGGCAAATCATACGGACAATCTGGAAAAATTTGTCAGGGAACGTAATATTGATCGGTTTTCTCTGGTGATGCATGACTGGGGCGGAGCAATCGGTTTTGGGCTGATACAGCGAATGCCTGAAAGAATTAACAAGATAGTTGTACATAATACTGCTGCCTTTCCTGCAAGGAGAATTCCTCTTCGTATAGCGTTTTGTAAACTACCAGGGCTGGGCAAAATTATTGTGCGCGGTTTTAACGGTTTTGCTGGTGCTGCAGTGCATATGGCGGTGGAAAAAGAGATGACAGAGGAAACAAGGAACTGGTATCTGAAGCCTTACGATTCATGGAACAACAGAATTGCCGTGCATGAATTTGTAAAGGATATTCCTCTTTTTTCAAATCACAGAAGTTATCAATCATTGCTTCTTGCCGAATCTGGCATAGATGAGGTGGTGAACAGAGAGATTCCAACTCTTGTACTGTGGGGTGGAAAAGATTTTTGTTTTACGAAACATTTTTATAATGAATGGCTGCGTCGTATACCATATTGCCGGCACCATTATTTTCATAATTATGGTCATTATCTGCTTGAAGATGAAAAAGGTGAGGTGGTGAAATGTATCCGAAAATTCTTCGCTGATGAGATATAGATTCCATGCAGGAAAAATCGAAAAATATTGCATTAGTCCTGCGCCAGATGGCTCAGGTGAAAAAAGATGAGATTGCCCTTGTTGAGGCAAAATCAGGAAAGCGTTACAGTTTTAGATATATAGAACAAAGATCTGACCAGCTGGCTCATATACTCGAAAAACAGGGCGTGAAAGCGGGTGACAGGGTGATGCTTATGGTTAAACCTGGGGCAGAATTTATCTGTCTTACCTTTGCCCTGTTTAAACTGGGTGCTCCGGTAATTTTGATAGACCCGGGTATGGGCTATAAAAATGTGGTGCGCTGTATTGGTCGGGTGCAGCCAAAAATCTTTATCGGCATCGTAAAGGCCTATATCTTTAGAGTTTTGTTTAGAAGGGCATTTGCAAGTGTTGCAAAGAGTTATGTGGTGGATTTTCCTTTTTCCAGGTTATCGAGGAAAAGATCGTCAGGAAAAAGAGAAGTCTTTTCAGCAGCGAGCACGGGTGCCGAGGATCTTGCCGCAATTATCTTTACTACAGGATCTACAGGGCCGCCGAAAGGGGTATGTTACCAGCATGGGATTTTTGCAACGCAACTTGATCATATCGATTCATATTATCGTATAGGTGACTCAGATTGTGATCAGCCTGCATTTCCTCTTTTTGCTCTTTTTTCAATTGCACTGGGAGCACGTGTTGTCATTCCTGATATGGATGTGACTCGTCCTGCCAGGGTGAACCCGGTAAAATTTATTGATTCAATAGAGCAGAACAAAGTGACATATTCCTTTGGCTCGCCAGCACTTTGGCGGGTTGTAAGTGGGTACTGCCGCAAAAATAATATTGTTCTTTCTTCCTTGAAGAAAGTGCTGATGGCAGGCGCGCCGGTATCGGGAGAGCTTATTGAAAAAACATTTAAAATCCTGTCAGATGATGCTGAAATACATATTCCGTATGGAGCTACTGAGGCGCTCCCGATCGTCTCGGCTGATGGACGGGAGATTGTCAATACCACATGGGAAAAAACCGTTGCCGGGAAAGGCGCATATGTCGGTCGGCCACTGCCTGGAACCGATGTGAAAATAATAGAAATTTCGGAGCATCCTGTTCGTGAACTTACAGAGGACTTGATATTACCGGCTGGCCAGATCGGGGAAATAATTGTTTCTGGTGATGTGGTTACCAAAATGTACGATCATGATGAAAAAGAAACCAGGATGGCAAAGTTGCAATATGCTGGAAAAATGTATCATAGAATGGGGGATATAGGGTATACAGATACATCCGGGAGGATATGGTTTTGTGGCAGAAAGGCGCACAGGGTACAAACTGTTGCCGGTGTGAAATATACCATTCCCTGTGAAGCTGTTATAAACACTCACCCCAAGGTGTATAGATCTGCGCTTGTGGGGATTTCTTCGCCGTCATCTCATATGATACCTGTGATGATTGTTGAGCTTGAACGGGATGCCAAAAGAGAAAATACTGATCAGATCCTGACAGAGATAAAGGCGCTCGCTGCAACGTCAGAGCTTACGATGGATATAGATTATTTTCTTGTTCACCCTCAATTTCCAGTGGATATTCGTCACAATGCCAAAATATTTAGAGAAAAATTAACTGTATGGGCTGAACGGGAAATAAGGGTATCATGAAGAACGTACTGGTCACAGGTGGCGGTGGTTTTGTCGGCAGGGCTCTGACCTTGGAACTTGTCAAAGGTGGATATAACTGTGGTGTTATCGGCCGGAACATATATCCTGATCTTCAGAAACGCGGGGTTCGTCTCCATCAGGGGGATCTGGCAGATAAATACTATGTAAAAAATGTGCTGAAAAAAGGGTATGAAGAGGGGCATACAGGCTACGATACAGTCTTTCATGTTGCTTCATTAACCGGGATCTGGGGTGATTACAGGTCGTATTATCAGACAAATGTCGTTGGAACCGAAAATCTTCTCTCTGCCTGTCTGGAAAATAATGTGCGCAGATTCATCTATACTTCCACCCCGTCAGTTGTTTTTGACAAAAAAGACATTATAGAGGGAGATGAAAGACTGCCTTATCCTGAAACGTTTTTATGCAGTTATGCTGAAACCAAGGCAATGGCGGAAAAAATCGTATTGGATGTAGATCAGAAAAAATGCCGGACATGTGCAATACGCCCCCATCTTGTCTGGGGCCCCGGTGATCCGCATCTGGTGCCGCGTCTGCTTGAAAGAGCGAAGCTTGGTAAACTGCAAAAGGTGGGGAAAACTGAAAATATGGTTGATATCACCTATATTGACAATGTGGTGCATGCCCATATGCTTGCAGCAAAAGAGCTGTGCAGTGACGGGCGATGCGCTGGCAAGGCCTATTTTATAGGCCAGGAAAAGCCTGTAAATTTATGGAATTGGGTGGATGATCTTCTCAGGAAAACGAATCACAAGCCGATAGGGAAGACGATACCGTTCCCGGTTGCCTACGGTATTGGAGCTCTGCTGGAAGTGTTGTATAAACTTGCCGGGAAGGGTGAGCCTCTTATGACAAGATTTTTAGCTTGCCAGCTGGCAAAATCACATTATTTTTCTCATAGAAGGGCAGAAGCTGATTTTGGCTATACACCCAGGGTATCGATAGAGGAAGGGATGGAAAACATGTTACAATGGTTAAAAAATGAAGAAACTATGTAACATTCTTATGCTGTTTTTCTTTTTCACCTCTCAGTTGCTGTTGACAGCAACGGGCGGCTTTGCCTTTTCCGTGGGTGAGGAGCGTGAGGTAGGGGAAAAACTGCTCTATTCGGTGAAGAGCAGTCTTGATGTACTGGAGGAACCTGATCTTACTCAGTATATCAGTGAACTGGGGCAAGAGGTGCTTGATGTGGCCGGACTGCAGTTTTTTGACTACCATTTTTTTATTATAGATAATAAAGCGTTCAACGCTTTTGCAGCTCCCTCGGGTCTCATTTTCTTTTATAGCGGACTCATTGAGAAAGTGCATTCGGAAAACGAACTGTTTTCAGTGCTGGCCCATGAAGTCGGACATGTGGTGAAAAGACATATCTCAAAACGAATTGATAAAGGAAAAAAAGTATCGCTTGCCACACTGGGAGCTGTTTTAGCAGCCATTGCCCTTGGAGGAGGTGCCGGTAGTGAGGCTATCATTGCTGGTGCCATGGCCGCTGAACAGTCCGCAGCCCTTCATTTCAGTAGAATCGATGAGGAAGAAGCTGACAGACTGGCCTATGGCTGGATGAAAAAACTGGGGCGTAACCCTGTAGCTCAGGTGAATATGCTTAAGAGTTTGAGACAGATTGCCAGGTACAGATCGAATAAGATTCCCCAGTATCTGCTTACTCACCCTCATCCCGAAACCCGTCTTGATTATGTTCAGAGCTTGATTGATACTGAGACAGAGCCTGGAGACTACTCGGAGGGAAATGATAACCTGCAGTTTTTGCGATTTAAATATCGTATTCTTACTCTTGTTAAAGACAGTATGTATCTCAGAAACTATTATGCGTCGATACGTACAGATCCTGGTACAACTGATCTTGAAAAGGATATGACCAGATACGGTCTTTCCCAGCTTGAAAGAAAGGAAAACAATTACTCTGAAAGCCTGAAAATCCTTGAAACAATCATTGCGAAATTCCCTGATGTAGACATATTCAAGGTTGATAAAGGTGTGATACAGTTAGAAAAAGGTGATTTGGAAGGAGCCTATACGACACTGCAAAAGGCTTTTAAAAATGACAGAAAAGATATGTATTGTGCCTACTATCTAGGTCTTGCAGCTGCGAAATTGAACCGTAATGATGTTGCTGAGGTGCAGTTTAATACAGTGATGTATAACATGCCTTTTTTTCCGAAGGTGTACTTCGAGCTTGGGAAATTACGTGATGCAGAACAAAAAGAGGATGAGGCAGCGTACTATCTAGCTAAAATGTATTTGGTGCAAGGAAAATTACCAGCTGCAAAACAGGGATTTGAAAGAGTAAAAAAATCTAAAAATCTTTCAACTGAATTGCTGGATGATATTGAAAAATCGTTGCAGCTTATCAAGAAGTTGGAAAAATAAGGTGTCACTGTTTATGTTTCAACTCTGTGTCCCCCCCCCATCCCCGCAAGCGGGAACAACGAAGTATGAAACTTTAAAAAAGAAGGCCATGATTATCATAAAGATTTTTCATGACAAAAATCAAAAGGAGGATGGCCAGGAGACACCAAAATATCAATTTACTGTCCGTATTGCACCCAATTTGTTGTGGGCTTGATGTTCATAAAGAGAAAATTTCTGCTTGCCACGCTGCTGGTAAGCAGCATTCGCACTGCCGGGTAGTGTTATTGTGCTGCCTGCTTCTCTTCGATAACCGACATTTGTCGCCATTTTCCTGAACGGTAGCGGCGAAAGGAGATGCAGAACAGGATAAAGATAAAGGCGACAACGCAGAGCCAGGCGGTCGTTGCTGAAATAGCAAAGAATTTTACACCGATATAGACTGGCAAAATCATAATGCAGAGCCCGGTTATCCCGGCGGCGATCATCATATATCTGGTATCTCCGGCCCCGCGCAGGGCGCCGCTATAGAGCACATAAAAACTATCAAACAGAAGATAAACAGCAACAAAACGCAGCAGGGTTGCTGCCAGGGTGAATACCTCTGATTCCCCTTGCTGATCGAGAAAAAATGGGGCAAGAACCAGCTCCGGCAGGAAGATAAACAGAATATCGGCTACCAAAGTATAGAGAAACAGTAGCTCCAGTACCCTCTTTACATAATCGTCAGCGCGTTGGGGCTGCCCTTTGCCCAGTGCCTGGCCAACCAGCACACTCACCCCCTGGGACGCTCCCAGGCTTGGCATAAAAGTCAGCGAGTTTATTGAAAAAACGATATTGGTGGCGGCCAGGGCATCGGTGCCTATCCGGCCGATCAGCAGAATAAAAAAGGTAAAGGCGGCCATATCAACGGTAAACTGCAGGGAACTGGGCAGACCAAAGCGGATAAGACGTAAAAATCGATTTTTATGAAAACGCCAGCCAGAGAGGATGGCAAACTGCTGATCATTGGCTTTGGTAAAGATAAGTATCCCCAGCAGCAGGGCATTTATCAGCCATGAAAAAACAGTGGCAACGGCGGCGCCGGCAATCCCCATTTCCGGAAATCCGGCAGCGCCGAAAATCAGCGCATAATCAAGGGGAATATTAAGAATAACACCAATGATCGTGACCACCATCACCGGTCGGGTGATACCGCGTCCGGTAAAGAAGATGGCAAAGACATTCATCGCCAGATAGAGGATCGCCCCCTTGCAGAGAATCGAAAAATAGATACATTCCAGTTTCTGTACCGCGGGGGCATGACCGGCGAGGGTAAAGAGCGGCTTCGCACCGAACTGCCCCAGCAGAAACAGAATAATGGCAGACCCCAGCGAAAACCAGGCCGCCTGCCAGAAAATACTGCCTGTCTGGCGATGGTCTCCTCTGCCTGTATACTGGGCGATAAAGACACCGGCATAGTTGGCAATGCCGCCGAAAAAAAAGAGAAAGATCCAGGAGGTAATTCCGGCAGGCAGGGCTGCCGAGATTGCATCTTTTCCATAGTTGGCAAGAAAGATGCGGTCGGTAAATTCCATAACTGTTGTTGCCGACAGGCTGAGGACAAGCGGCATACAGACACTGAGTACCTTGCGGTACTGCAGGTAATGCTTTGGTGTCAGGCGTAAACGGGGTATAATG
>PDWJ01003496.1_pt1 | contig 32424 bp, 28 predicted proteins | sample 1430881 | NCBI WGS metagenome assembly PDWJ01 (sample SAMN01162460, study PRJNA174530) | Oral metagenome, whole genome shotgun sequencing project. | biome: Marine environment; feature: Marine mammal; material: Swab sample of the gingival sulcus; isolation source: swab sample of gingival sulcus...
CGGTTGTCGCTCGTCGGTTGCTTGCTACCAGCAGGCGCCCTTCTCGCTCCTACGCCGTGATTCCGCATCCTTCGCGCAGCTCGGTCCGGTAAGTTGATCGGCGCTCTAGCAGCCCGGCCCTTGTTGCGGCGCGAGCGTCGTTTTGCTACATGCCCTCGAATGTCCAGGCGAACCGGCGACGACAGCACGACCAGCGCGGTCGAGGAGCGAGCAGCCCGTCGTCGTGACGATCGACGCGCGCAGATCATCCGCGCCGCCAAGCAGGTCTTCGCCGAGCAGGGCTACACCAACGCCTCGATCAGCCAGATCATCGCCAACGCCGGCATCGCCCGCGGCACGTTCTATCTCTACTTCGACAGCAAGCGCACGGTCTTCGACTCGATCCTCGGCGAGGTCGTCGAGGGCCTGACGGCGCGCATCTCCGTGATCGCCCTGGACGACACCACCCTCTCGCCCCGCGGACAGGTCGCGCGCAACCTCCAGCGGGTGCTCGCGTTCCTGCTCGAAGACCGCGCGCTCTCGCAGCTTCTGCTCAACCCTGGGTTGACCCCGGACGCCGAGAGCGCCCAGCAGCTCGACGCCTTCTACGAGCGAATAACGCTGATGCTCACGGCCTCTCTCGATCACGGCATCCGCATGGGGCTGGTGCGCAGCTGCGACACCGCTCTCGTCGCCGCGGCGCTCCTCGGCGCCATCCGCGGCGTGACCCGCCAGCTTCTGCGCAACGACGAGACCCCCCACATCGAGGCGGTGGTCGATGAGCTCCTCGCCTTCGGCTGGCGCGGCGTGGTGGTCGAAGAGGCCTGGGACTAATCACCTGCGACAGCGGGGTAACGAGGGGTAACGGAGCAGGCCGAGAGCCGCCTCGAGAGGCCGCCCGGTCCGGTCTAGCGGCCGGGGTTGCGGATCACGAGCAGGCGCTCTTCGGTCATGTCGTGGATCGCGTTGCGGATGCCTTCACGGCCGAGGCCCGAGTCTTTGACGCCGCCGTAGGGCATGTTGTCCACGCGCCAGGAGGGGACGTCGTTGATCACGACGGCGCCGACCTCGAGCAGATCCCAGGCGCGCTGGATCTTGTAGATGTCCCGCGTGAAGATGCCCGCCTGGAGGCCAAAGCGGCTGTCTCCAACCTCGGCGAGCGCCTCGTCGAAGTCGGAGAAAGACGCGAGCAGGGCGACGGGGCCGAAGGCCTCCTGGGCGTAAACGTCGCAGCCCCGGGGCACGCCCTCGAGCAGGGTCGCCTCGAGCATCGCCCCCTCGCGCCCGCCCCCGCAGAGCAGCGTAGCGCCGCGCGCCACCGCCTGCTCGATCCAGCCGTGGAGCCGCGAGGCCTCCTTCTCCGAGATCATCGGGCCGATGAAGGTCTCCTCCCGCTTGGGATCGCCCATCGGCAGCTCGCGCGTCCGCGCCACGAAGCGCTCTCTCAGCTCGTCGTAGCGTGAGGCGTGGACCAGCACCCGCTGCACACCGATGCAGCTCTGGCCGCTCTGGTAGAACGCGCCGATCACGAGGCGCTCGATCACGTCGTCGAGGTCCGCATCTTCGTCGACGACGCAGGCGGCGTTGCCGCCGAGCTCGAGGATCACCGGCTTCTTTCCCGCCTTGGCCTTCAGCGCCCAGCCGACCTCCGGCGAGCCGGTGAAAGAGAGCAGCTTCAGCCGCTCGTCGGTGGTGAAGAGCCCGGCGCCGTCGCGGCGGCAGGGCAGCACCGAGAACGCCCCCTTGGGTAGGTCCGTCTCGGCCAGCACCTCGCCGATGATCAGCGCGCCGATGGGGGTCAGGCTCGCGGGCTTGAGCACGAAGGGGCAGCCCACGGCGAGCGCCGGCGCGACCTTATGGGCCGCCAGGTTGAGCGGGAAGTTGAAGGGCGAGATGAACGAGCAGGGCCCGATCGGCACGCGCTTGACCATCCCGCTGTAGCCGCGGGCTCGCGCCGAGATCTGCAGCTCAGGGATCACGCCGTCGATGCGCACGCTCTCCTCGGCGGCGATGCGGAAGGTGTCGACCAGCCGCGAGACCTCGCCTCGAGAGTCCTTGATCGGCTTGCCCGCCTCGACGCAGAGGGCCTGCGCCAGCTCGTCAGCGCGCTCGGAGAAGCGCGCGACACAGTAGTTCAGCACCGCCTGCCGCTCGTAAGGCGCCATCTCGCGCAGGGGCTGCGCGGCCTCGACGCAGGCGCCGATCGCCTCATCGATGGCCGCCGCGTCGGCCATCGCCACGCGGGTCGCCGCCTCGCCGCTGAACTTATCGGTGACCACGAGGTCGGCGTTGGGCTGCCTCGCCTCGTTCGCCAGGTAATAGGGGTAGCTCTCATTCAACATCCCACGACCTCCTATTTTTCGTTCTCCTGCTGCAGCGCCAGGTCCGCCGCGCCGAGCACGCCGGCGTCGTCTTCGAGCGTCGCCTCGCGCAGCTGCAGCCAAGGCAGCGCTGGCGCCGTGGTCTCGGCGTGGAGCTCCTCTTTGGCCAGCTCACGTAGCCGCGGACAGCCATCCCACACCGTGCCTCCGATCAGCAAACAGGAGGGGTTGAACATCGTCACGGCCGTGGCCAGCACGCCGCCGAGGTGGCGTCCAGCGCGCTCGATCGCCTCGAGGCTCTGCTCGCAGCCGGTTCGCGCGGCCTCGTCGAGGTGACCGCCGTGGAGCGCCTTCAGGTCGCCGTCGACCTGCGCCATTAGCTTCGGGGTCGCCAGCTCCTGGGCCTGCAGCGCGAGGTTTCGGCCACCCGCGTAGGCCTCGAGACAGCCCCGCTGTCCACAACCGCACCGACGCCCCTGCTCGGGCGAGGCGACCTTCACGTGGCCGATCTCGAGCGCGACGTTGCCAGCGCCGCGATAGGGCCGCCCGTCGAGCACGCCCCCACCGCCGACGCCGGTGCCGACGAAGACGCAGATCACGTCGCGAAAGCCCCGCGCGCCGCCGAAGCGGTGCTCACCCCAGCAGATCGCGTTGAGGTCGTTGTCGATCCACACCGGACGCCCCAGCGCGCTCGCCACCATCGCGCCAAGGGGTACGTCGCGCCAGCGGAGGTTGGGGGCGTTGGCGACGATACCATCGGTGCCGCGCAGCATCCCCGCGACGCCGACGCCGACGGGGAGCCGCGGCGGCGGTGCGACGCGCTCGACCAGCTCCGCCAGCGCCTCGACCACAGCCTGCGGCTCGCGCGCCTCCCCGACGGGCTGCCGATGCTGCTCGACGATCCGCGCGCTGTCGCCCTCGACCTCGACGTAAGCCGCGCGCAGGTTGGTACCCCCGAGGTCGACGCCGACCGCTCCGCGTGTCGTCATCCGTCTCTCCTGCCCAGGTTCACCCTGTTCAGCCACTCCCTGATGCGTCACACCCTAGTGAGCCATGAAGGTCCAGACCAGCACCGCGATCCCAGCCGGCCAGAGGTAGTACGAAAACCAGTGCATCTCCCCCTTCTTCACCACGTGCACGACCCAGCGCAGCGCGAGGTAGCCGCTGATCGCCGCGGCGAGGGCACCGACCACGAGCAACCCCACCTGCCCGCTGGCCAGCTGCGCCTTGCGCAACGAGAGCGCCACGGCGCCGAGGATCGCGGGGATCGACATCACGAACGAGAGCCGGGCCGCCATCTCGCGCTCGACGCCGAGCAGCAGCCCCGCCGCGATGGTGCTGCCGCTGCGCGAGATCCCGGGCGTGATCGCCGCAGCCTGGGCGCAGCCGACGATCACGGCGCGGAGCGGCGTCAGGGTGTGAAAGGGCTCGACGCCGTCGGGGATCTCGCGGCGGATCCGCGTCAGCATCAGGATGCCACCGGTGCAGAGCAGGGCGATGCCCACCGCCAACGTCGAAGAGAAGAGCCTCTCGAAGGTGCTCTTGAGCAGCACGCCAGCGAGGGCGGTGGGGATCGTCCCGATCACCACGCCGATCACCAGCCGCAGCGCCCCGTCGTCGGCCCAGCGCTTCCCCGTCGCGGGCAGATGGCGCAGCGAGAGCACCATCTCCCAGAGATCGCGTCGATAGAGCCAGAGCACTGGCACGAGCGTGCCGACATGGAGTACGACGTCGACCAGCAGGCTCGGCTCGGCGAGCTTCAGCAGGTGTTGACCGATCACCAGATGCCCAGAGCTCGAGACCGGCAGAAACTCGGTCAGCCCTTGAATCAGGCCTAGCAGCGCCAGGCCGCCGTAAGCGCTGAGGTTCTTCATCTAGCTGCTCCCTCCGGACCCCGGCTCGGCGGCGCCACGGAGCAGGACCACCCTGCCACGCGGCATCTCAGCAGGGGTCATGACCAGCTGTCAACGCGGCGCCTCCTCATGGCCCGCTTCTGGGATAAGAGCACCCCTACACATTCGGGACCGAGCCGGGCTCTCATGAGAATGCTCCAGCTCCTGGCCTGCTCCAGCTCCTGGCCTGGGGTGAAGGCCTGTCTGGGGGGAGCTCTTGGCAAGGGGGCGGGCTACGATCTACGGTGGACCCGGTGATTGTTGGAAACGACGGACGCCAAGAGCCAAGAGGACGTGATGGACCAACCGACCACACCATCGGGCAGCACCGGCGCTGCTCGAACCGATCGAATCCTGCTCGCCAACGATGACGATGAGCGCTCACTGCTCGCGCGAGACGGTCGCCTCGAGGCCCCGTCCTCTTCCAACGGCGATGACGCTGTCGTCCTCGACTGCTCGGGGACGCTCCTCGGCCCAGGCGACGTCAACGCTCACACTCACCTTTACAGCGGCCTGGCCCCGCTGGGGATCCCAGCTCCAGAGCCAGCACCCGAGACCTTCGTCGAGATCCTCGAGCGCCTCTGGTGGCGCCTCGACGTCTGTCTCGACGAGCCCTCGCTTCGCGCCGCCACCAGGCTCTACGTCGCCGAGGCCCTGCTCTCCGGGACAACGACGCTGATCGACCACCACGAGTCACCGCGGCTGATCGAGGGCTCGCTCGACATCCTCGCCGACGCCTGCGAGGAGCTCGGTATGCGCGCCCTGGTCTGCTACGGCGCGACCGAGCGCAACGAGGGCCGCGAGGAGGCCAAGCGCGGGCTCGCCGAATGCGCCCGCTTCATCGAGCAGAACAAGCGCCCGCTGGTCCGCGGCGCCGTCGCGCTCCACGCCTCCTTTACCGTCTCCGACGAGACGATCCGCGAGGCCGGCGAGCTCTGCCGGCAGCTGGATACGGTGATGCATCTACACGTCGCCGAGGCCGCCTCGGACGTCGATGACGCCCGTCAGCGCGGCTACGACGGACCCCTCGCGCGTCTCGAGCAGCTCGGGGCCCTCCCCTCCGGCTCGATCCTCGCCCACGGCGTGCACCTCTCCGCCGAGCAGGTTCAGCGGGCCCGCGCCGCGGGCTGCTGGATCGTACAGAACCCGCGCTCCAACAAGAACAACCGCGTCGGCTACTCGCGCCACCTCGCCAAGAGTGACCGCGTCGCCCTCGGCACCGACGGCTTCCCGGCGCGGATGAATGATGAGCTCGTCGCGCTGATAGAAGACGCCACGCAGCATCGAGAGCGGCTCTGCGACGCCTGCCGACGCCCCGATCGCGGGCGGGAGCTGGTCGAGGAGCGCTTTGGCCTCCAGCTCGGCGACGAGCCAGGAGCTGCGGCCGATGTCGCCGCCTTCTATACCGAGCCCGCCTCTGACGCGCGAGTCAGGCATCTGCTCGTAAACGGCGAGCTCGTGGTGCGCGATGGCGCGTTGGTCAAGGGCGACATCGAGGCGATCCGCGCCGAGGCGCGCGAGCAAGCGACCAAGCTCTGGGCGCGGATGCGCGCGTTGTAGCAACCCGCCGCTGGGTGTAGTGTCCCCTCCTCGACCGCCGGCGAGCGGCGGTAGGTTCAGGAGAAGACACATGGCTAAGCTGGGACTCGAATCGACGATCATCGACCAGGGGGTCTACAACAACACGGTGGGACGCTTCCGCGAGGCGGGGATCGTGCTCCCCAAGCTCTCCGAGCTCTTCGATCCGCAGACCATCCCGGAGACGATCATGCGTGCCCTGTCGGGCGTGGATCCGATGGCCCCGCACCCGCTCAACCTCTTTCGCGTGCATTGGTACAACGGCGCCGACTACAGGTCCCGCGCGGCGCAGCCCGAGTACCTCGTGCTCCCCAGTGAGCTCACGGGCGTCCCGGCGCCGATCATCGTCGTCTCGGGTCGCACCTTCCCGATGATTCGCGCCCATAAGGTCTTAGCGGCCTACGGCTGCCTCGCGCCACGCGTGATCACGGGCCAGTTCGATCCCACGCAGCATCGGGCGATCTGGCCCTCCACGGGCAACTACTGCCGCGGAGGCGTGGCGATCTCGCGGATCATGCGCTGCCGCGGCGTGGCGATCTTGCCTGAGCTGATGAGCCGCGAGCGCTTCGCCTGGCTCGAGAACTGGGTCGACGAGAAGGCCGACATCATCCCGACCCCCGGCTCCGAGAGCAACGTCAAGGAGATCTACGATAAGTGCGCGGAGCTCGAGGCGGCCTCCGACGACAACGTGATCTTCAACCAGTTCTGCGAGTTTGGAAACCACCTGGTACACTACTTCGCCACCGGCAAGGTGCTCGAGCACGCCTTCAACCTCGAGCAGGCCAAGCGCCCCAGCTTGCGACTGCGGGCCTACACCTCGGCCACAGGCTCGGCAGGCACCCTGGCGGCGGGCGACTACCTCGAGGCCCACTTCGGCTCGCGCACCGTCGCCGTCGAGGCCCTCGAGTGCCCGACGTTGCTCTACAACGGCTTCGGCGAGCACAACATCCAGGGCATCGGTGACAAGCACGTGCCGCTGATTCACAACGCGATGGGCACCGACGACGTCACGGCGATCTCCGAGCGGGCCACCGACCGCCTGAGCGTGATGTTCAACAGCGAGGCGGGTCGACGCTATCTTGCCGCCAAGCGCGGCGTCGAGCGCGAGCTCGTCGAGCGCCTACCCTGGCTCGGTCTCTCGTCGATTTGCAACGTGCTCGCCGCGATCAAGACCGCGAAGTACTACGGCTACGGTGAAGATGACGCGGTGGTCACCGTGGCAACCGACGCCGCCGAACTCTACACCACCGAGGACGAGAAGGCGCTGCAGAGCTACTTCGGCGGCGAGTTCGGCGAGATCGACGCAGCGGAGGTCTTTGGCGAGCATATCCTCGGCTGCGCCACCGACCACTTCGAAGAGCTCGACGCCCGCGGCAAGGATCGCATCTTCAACCTGGGGTACTACACCTGGGTTGAGCAGCAGGGTGTGAGCATCGAGGAGTTCATGCAGCGCAAGCAGCCAGGGTTTTGGGGCAACCTGCGCGAGCTCGTCCCCGCCTGGGACGCGCTGATCGAGCAGTTCAACGCCGAGACCGGCTGCATGGACAAGCTCCGTGCCTAGCACCCCCACACCTTCCTCCCGTCGCCGGGCACAGCAGGGCCGGCCGCTTTCTCGGCCTCAGAACGCTCGCCGCACCACGCGTATGGCTCGTTTCTTCGGCGACGAAATCGGCTCGGCGGCTCAGCACCCGGCTCGGTCCCGATTGTGTGGGGAAGCTCCTCGCGTATCACCTAGAGGCTACCCCTTGAGCGAGCTACGTTGCCACGGCTGCGGGCATACCGCAGCGATCGACGATCCTACCCCCTTCGCCTGCCCCGAGCGCGCGTCGAGCCCGGAGCGTGACCACCTGCTGGTGCGCGAGCTCGACGCGGAGACGCTGGGCTGCTGGCCGCGCTTTGAGGAGCACGCCAACCCGTTTACGCTCTATCGGGCTCGCTGGCGCGCCAGCGAGGTAGCGCGGCGACACGGCCTGAGCGACGCCGCGCTCGTCGAGCTGATCGGAGAGCTCGACGAGCGCGTCGCGGCGACCTGGGGCGTGGGCTTTCGGGTCACGCCGCTGACGCTCGCGCCTCGCGAGCTGACGGCCGGGCTCCCAGACGAGCGAGGGCAGCTCTGGCTGAAAGACGAGACCGAGAACGTCTCGGGCTCACATAAGGCGCGACACCTCTTCGGCGTGATGCTCCAGCTGCTCGTCGCCGAGCGTGCGCTCGGGCTGACACAGAGACCACAGCTGGCGATCGCCAGCTGCGGAAACGCGGCGCTGGCGGCGGCGGTGGTCGCGCGGGCGGCCAACTGGCCGTTGGCCGTGTATATCCCGCTCGACGCCGCGCCGAGGGTGGTCGACAAGCTGCGCGACCTCGGCGCGGAGCTGCACGTGATGCCCCGCGACGGCGAGCCCGGCGATCCCTGCTACCGCGGCTTTCGGCAGGCCGTCGGCGAGGGTGCTCTGCCCTTCTGCTGCCAGGGCCCGGATAACGGCCTCTGCGTGGAGGGCGGCCAGAGCCTCGGCTACGAGCTGATCGACCAGCTCGCGGCGGCGGACGTCGAGCTCGACTGCCTGGTGGTGCAGGTCGGCGGCGGCGCGCTGGCCAGCGCCTGCGCGCGCGCCTACGCGGAGGCGCTCTCCTCCGGACGCGTGGCGCGCCTGCCGCGGCTCTACGCGCTCCAGACCGAGGGCGCAGCGCCGCTCGAGCGCGCCTACCGGCTGCTCCTCGAGCGCTTCCCGGAGGCGGCCGAAGCTCGCGACGCCAGCGACGAGGCGATCGACCGCGCCCTGAGCTACGCCGCGCAGCATCGCGGCGAGCTGATGTGGCCCTGGGAGCAGACGCCCAAGAGCGTGGCCCATGGCATCGTCGATGACGAGACCTACGACTGGCTCGCGATCGTCTCTGGCATGCTCAGAAGTGGGGGCGCACCGCTGATCGTCGACGAGGCGACGCTGGATCGCGCCCACGACGCCATCAACACCCAGACTCCGATCCGCGCCGACGCCACCGGCACCTCCGGCTTCGCCGGCTGGCTCGCCGCACGGGAGCGCGGGCTGATCGGGGCCGACGAGCGCAGCGCTGTGCTCGTCACCGGCTGCCAGCGCTGACAGCCCAGCTGGTCCGCAGCCTGTCGATCTAGCAGCCTGTTGATCGAGCCCTCCCGTCGCGACCAGCCCTTCGAAGCGAGTTCTGTGTCGCTCGAGCTCGCCCTAGAGCGCTGATCAGCTTACCGGACCGAGCTGCGCGAAGGATGCGGAATCACGGCGTAGGAGCGAGGAGGGCGCCTGCTGGTAGCAAGCAACCAGATGCCCGAGGAAACGAAACGGAAGGCGTTGGTGGTCAGCGGTGGTGGCTCGCGCGGTGCCTTCGCGGTTGGCGCGATCGAGGTGCTGCGGGAGCGCGGCCATCGCTTCGATCTGGTGGCAGGCACGAGCACCGGCGGGCTGATCGCGCCGCTCGTGGCGATCGATCGCGTCGACCGGCTGCATCAGATCTACACCGAGACCCGCACCAAGGACGTGCTGCAAGTCAACCTGCTGGGGTTCTTCCGCAAAGCGCTCTTCGAGAGCGCGCCGCTGCGCAAGCTGATCGACGAGCAGATCGAAGACCTCGACCTGCTGCGGCTGCTCTACGACTCGGCCTGCCGCGTGTTCATCTGTACGGTGAACCTGCAAAAGGGCCGCACCGAGTACTGGTCACAGCACGCCGAGGCGCCGAGCCGGCAGCGTCTTGATGCGCCTGTGGTGCACCAGATCACCAGCGAGGAGATGCTCGCCGCCTGCCTCGTCGGATCGAGCAACCAGCCGCTCTTCATGCCCCCGATCGAGATCGACGTCGACGGCGACGTCGACCAGCACCTCGACGGCGGGCTGCGCGAGATCGCGCCGCTGAAGATCGCGATCGATCACGGCGCCGAGCGCGTGTTTTCGATCGTGCTCTCGCCTCATGAGGTCGAGCCAACTGAGGAGAGCTTCAGCTGGCTCGCGCCGATCGGCCTGCGGACGATCGACCTGATGACCCAGGAGATCCTGCAGAACGACCTCTCCCGCGCCGAGGATCTCAACGAGCTCCTCCAGTACATGGATGAGCTCGAGCAGCGCGCCCGCAGGGCGCTGCCAGCAGCTCAGTTCCGGGAGATCTTCGGCCGCACGCGCCCTGCGATGCTCCGCGACAAGCAGCCGGTCGACGTAACGGTGATCCGCCCCGAGAAGCACCTCACCACAGACAGCCTCAAGTTCGAGCCCGAGAAGATGAAAGAGATGCTTCAGCTCGGCCGCGAGGCCGCCGAGCGCGCCCTCGACAGGCGAGCTGGCCACCGCGCTACCGGGCCCTTCGTTCAGCTCCCCAGAAAAACGTGACGCATGACGTGGCGCCTCGACTGGACGGAACGCGAGCTCGGTGACAAGGCCGACGCGATGAAGCGGATCGCGGCCGGGATCGCGCGCTGGGTCAAGAAGTAGGAGCCCCGCCTGGAGGCGTCTGCTCGCGTCGCTAGCGACGGAGCGTGCCGGCCTCGAGGCAGCCGAGGAGCTTGGCGGCGGGGTCGGCGAAGCGGGTGGCGAGGATCATCGCCGCGATCACGAAGGGCTTGTGGCTCGCCTCGGCGTAGGTCTGGAGGCGGTAGCGCTCGAAGACGCCCTCGGCGACCTCGCCGCGCTCACAGCTCACACCGCTGATATCCGCCGGTAGGCAGTGCATATAGAGCGCCTCGCCACCCTTGGTCTTGGCCACGCGCTCCTCGGTGGCCTCCCAGTCGACGTGCTCGGCGTTTCGCGCCAGGCAGCGCTGCTCGAGGGCGTCGAGATCTGCACGCTTTCCGGCGCGCAGCAAGGTGGTGCGCTCACGCATCACCGCCGCTGGGGCCCAGCTCTTGGGGTAGATGATGTCGGCCTGCTCGAAGGCCTCATCCATCGAGCGGGTCTGGCGGAAGCTGCCACCACTCTCCTTGGCGAAAGCCTCGGCCGCCTCGATCGGCTCCTGCTCGAGCTCGTAGCCCTCTGGATGGGCGAGCACGACCTCCATGCCCAGGCGAGTCATCAGCGCGATGATCCCCTGCGGCACCGACAGCGGCTTGCCATAGCTCGGCGAGTAGGCCCAGGTCATGGCGAGCTTCTTGCCCTTCAGCGCCTCGAGGCCACCGTAGCTGCACATCAGGTGCCGCAGATCCGCCAGCGATTGGGTCGGGTGGTCCATATCGCATTGCAGGTTGACGACGCCGGTGCGCTGCGCCAACACGCCCGCGCGGTAGCTCTCCTCGAGGGCCGCGGCGACCTCAGCCTGGTAGGTGTGCCCCTCGCCGAGGAACATATCGTCGCGAATGCCGATCACCTCGCTCTGAAAAGCGATCATCGTCGCTGTCTCGCGCACGGTCTCGCCGTGCGCGACCTGCGAGTGCTCCTCGTTGAGCTCCTCGGTCGCCAGCCCAAGCAGGTTGCACCCCGCGCGGAACGAGTAGCGCGTGCGCGTGGAGTTGTCGCGGAAGATCGAGAGCCCCAGCCCCGTGTCGAAGACCCGCGTGGAGACGCCCGCGGCGTACATCGCTTGCAGCGCCTCGGCCAGCTCGAGGATCTGCTCGATCTCGCCAAAGGGGCGCTTCCACGAGAGCAGGAAGTCACCGCCGTGGAGCGCGTTGCCCTGCCCCGCGCGGGCCTGCAGCGCGGTCTTCACCGCCGCCAGCTCGCTCGCCCCGTAGACTCTCTTCTCGCTCGCCTCGCCCATCGCTACTCTCCCGCCGTCGTCGCCAGGTACATCAGGGGAAACGCCGCATAGAACGCCGCGGCGAGCCGCAGGTGCTCGACGGGGCATTGGTCCTCGTTGGTGTGGGCGTAGATCTCGTTGGCCGGCCCGAAGCCGACGGTCGGGACGCCGAACATCCCCATCGTCGCGATACCGTTGGTCGAGAAGTTCCAGCGAGAGAGCTTCGGGGCGCGACCGAGGACGCCCTCGGCGGTGGCCATCGCCGCTCGCGTCAACGGCGCGTCCTCGTCGATCACCCAGGTTGGGTAGTACTTCTTGGTTGGATAGACCAGCCCGGTGTAGGCCTCCCGCGCGTAGTCGAGGACGGTGATCTCGGCGTCGGCGGCCTTCACGCTGGGGAGCGCCGAGAGCTCGGCGACCACATGAGCCTCGTCCTCGCCGACGGTCAGCCGCCGATCGACGTGGATCGTGCAGCTGTCGGCCACGGCGCAGAGCGAGGGGGACGTCGCGCGGATGTCCGAGATGGTGCACGTGCCCTTGCCCAAGAAGGGATCGGCGGTCTCGGCGAGCTTCGCGTCGAGACGCTCGATGTCGGCGATGATCGCCGCCATCTTATAGACGGCGTTGTCGCCGAGGTGGGGCATCGCACCGTGGGCCGACTTACCCTGGGTGCGAATCTCCAGCTCCATCCGCCCGCGGTGGCCGCGGTAGACGTCGAGGTTGGTCGGCTCGGTGATCACCACCACCTCAGGCTCGAGGATCTTCTCTTTGAGCAGGTACTGCCAGCAGAGACCGTCGCAGTCCTCCTCCATCACCGTGCCGGTGATCCAGAGCGTGTAGTCGCCGCCGAGGTCGAGGTCCTTGATGATCTTCGCCCCGTAGACCATCGCCGCCATGCCACCCTCCTGATCGGAGGCGCCGCGGCCGTAGATCACCCCGTCTTCGAGCTTACCCTGATAAGGGTCGTGCTCCCAGTTGCCCGGGTCGCCGACGCCGACGGTGTCGATATGGGCGTCCATCGCGATCACGCGGCTCCCCGAGCCGATGCGCCCGCGTATGTTCCCGAGGTCGTCGACCTTCACCTCGTCGAAGCCCACCGCCTCCATCTCCTGGCGGATCCGGTCAATGACGTCGCGCTCCTCGGCGCTCTCGGAGGGGATGGCGACCATCTCCCGGAGAAAGCGCGTCATCGCCTCTTCGTAGTGGGCGGCGCGCTCGCGGATCGTGGTGTAGTCCAGGTTGTCTGCTGTTGTCATGACGATGCCTCCTACCCCCACCGAAACAGTCGTCAGTACCGCCGGTGACGAGCGGGTGTCAAGCCATCCTGCGCTCTTTCGCTTTGCGCTGGCGTTCCGAGGCGTTGGAGCGCACATTGAGGCTGATGAGCGCTCCATCCAAAGCCAAGCTCAAGCTCAGCGATGACGAGCGCGCCGCCCTCCTGGTGCGCCGCACCGCCGCGTTCTTCGCCTCGGTCCTGATCGCCCCCGGCGCGGGGCAGTTCGCGATGGGCCGTCGCGTGCGAGGCGCGCTGTGGTTCGTCGTCGCCGCGCTGACCGTCTTACCAGGCCCGCTGTTGTCGATCTGGACCTTCTGGGCGAATCTGCCGCTGCGCGTGGCCGCCGGCATCGACGGCGCCCTGCTCTCGCGGCCAGACAAGGGCCTGCCCCGCTGGGCCGGCGTCGTCGGCCTCTGGGCCGCGCTGATGGCGGCGACCTTCGGACTCAAGGCTGGCGCGAAGATGGTCTACCTCGGCGCCGTAGCCGCAGACGCCAGCATGGCGCCGACGCTGACGATCCACGAGCAGGTGCTCGTCGATCGGCTCGACACCTCAGCCCCCCGCGGCGCGTTGATCGCTGTCGTCGATCCCAAAAACGAGCGGAGTATGCGCCTCGGGCGGGTCGTCGCGGTCGCCGGCGACAAGGTCTCGCTCCGTGACGGTCAGGTGGTCATCTCGGGCCAGACGCTCACCGCTGCGCCCAGCGCCGCGGCCTGCAGCTACGCCGAGCAGCCGCCCAAGAAGGACGAGCGCGACTCAGTCCCAGGACGCCCACAGAAACGTCAGCGACGACCGCAGCTGATCACCCGGCCATGCCGTCTAGCCAAAGAGACGGTTGGCGGCGCAAGCTACCCCGTGCAGCGCGCCAAGGACGACGGGAAGAGCGCCTCCCTGGCCGAGGGCGTCGTCCCCGCAGGTCAGGTGTTGGTCGTGGGAGACAACCGAGCGGCGTTGACGGCGGCGATCGGCATGATCAAGACCGAGCGCGTGCTAGGTCGCCTGCGCAGCATCTGGTGGTCGACCAGCACCGACGGTCTGCGCTGGGACCGCATCGGCACCATGGTTCACTAGACGCCTCTCGAAGGGCGGCAGCTCGACGACCGGCGCCAGGCGGCCGCAATGCCGCACGTCCTCGCCCCGCGTGAGGAAGACGACCTGCTCGGCGAGGTTGGTGCCGTGGTCTGCGGCCCGCTCCAGCCACTTAGCCACCGACTGCATCTCCATCCCGAAGCCGACCAGCTCCGGATGCTCGCTGATCTCCTCGACGATATGTGTCGAGAAGCTGGCGAAGAGCCGGTCGACCTCGGCGTCGCGATCGATCACGGCCTGCGCCTGCTCGGCGTCCGCGTCGACGAAGGCCGAGATCGCGTCCTTGACCATCCCTCCGGCGATCTCGCCCATCCGCTGGACCTCGTCGTAGTACCCGCGCCCCACCGCGCCCCAGAGCTCGACGGCGCGCTCGCAGATGCTCACCGCGAGATCGCCGATGCGCTCGAGGTCGGTGACCATCTTCAGCGCTAGGGTGACGAATCGCAGATCCTCGCGAGAGAGCGCGCAGCGCGAGAGGATCTGGAGGCAGAGCGCGTCCATCTCGACCTCGGCGCGGTTGACCCGACGATCTGCGGCGATAGTCGCTCGCGCCAGCTCTGTGTCGTGTTCGCAGACCGCGCGCACAGCGTCGGCCAACATCGCCTCGACCCGCCCCGCCATCAGCAGCAATCGCTCTCGAAGCTCTCTAAGCTCTCTCACTTCGGCGTGTGGCGCCTTGGCGTTGTCCCGGCTAGACATCGTTGCCTCCGCTCCCGCCGATCCTCTCGGCGGATTCGGGGGCCGGGTCTTCCCCCCGTGCACCCTACCCAGCGACAGCGCTCAGACGCCCTCGCCAACCTCCAACCTCAGCTCATGAGACACCCAACCCTCGTCACACACACCATCATCCGTCGTGTTATCTTCGATGTCAATATGGCGGCGCGAAAACCAACACCTCTGCGATAAGGAAACACGTTTACGTAGGATTCAATGGGTTAAGAGCGCCCAGCGCGGCGACGGGAGGTCAGTGGGTCAGCGCTCTAGAAAGCGGCCGGCAGCGCTGTGCCCGGCGACGGGAAGACGACGTGGGGAAGCTCCTCAGCAATAAGATGGGGTAAACCCACGGAGGCGCCGCGCTAGTCGACGTCGGGATCCGGCGTGGTCAGCGCCGGCTTGTTGGGCAAGCGGATCCAGAAATTCGAGCCGTTGGGCTCAACGGGGCTCATCCCGACCTCGCCGCCGTGGGCCTCGACGAGGTGCTTGACGATCGCGAGGCCGAGCCCGGTCCCGCCCATGTCGCGCGAGCGCCCGCGATCGACGCGATAGAAACGCTCGAAGAGCCGCGAGCGATGCTTCTCCGGCACCCCCTGGCCATCGTCGATCACCTCGAGCTTGGTGTGCGTCTCGTCTTGGCTGACCCGAACCAGGACCACCCCGCCCTCGGGGGTGTACTTGATCGCGTTCTCGAGCAGGTTGAACAAGATCTGATCGAGGGCGCCGTTGTCGGCGTGAACACGGGTGCCCTTCGGCACCTCGACCCGCACCTCGATCGCCTTGCGCTCCGCCGACTCGTTCATCAACGCCACGGCCCTGCGGATCAGCTTCCGTAGCTTCAGCTGCTCGAGCTCGAATTGATAGCGGCCCGCCTCGACCCGGGAGATGTCGAGCAGATCGCTGATGATGCGCGCGAGACGCTCGGTGTGGCGCAGCACAGCCTCGAGGAAGCGTCGGGCGGCCTTGGGATCGTCCATCGCGCCATCGAGGAGGGTCTCGGTGTTGGCCCGGATGATCGACACCGGCGTGCGCAGCTCATGCGAGACGTTGGCGACGAAGTTGCGGCGCATGCCCTCGAGCTTGCGCACCTCGGTCATGTCGTGGAGCACGACCACGCGCCCGTCCTCGGTCAGGGGCGCGGCTGTGACCAGCAGCCAGCGCTTCCCCCCCTCCGCCCCGCGGATCGTGAACTCCTGGGTCACCTGCTCCTCGCTGGCGCCTTCGATCAGCGAGCGAAGCCCGTCGATCGGCATGACGTCGTCGAGGTGTTTGCCCAGCGGCGAGTCTTCCACGCTGATCAGCTTCAGCGCCGAGTCGTTGAGCAGGGTGATCTGGCCCTCCTCGTCGAGGGCCACCAGCGACTCGGACATCCCCTCGAGCACAGCGGCCATCTTCGCCCGCTCGTTCGCCAGCTGGTTGACGTTGCTCTCCAGCTCCTCTGCGAGGATGTTGAACGAGCCAGCCAGGTGCGCGATCTCGTCGCGGGACTGCACGTGGATCCGCCGCGCTTGGCCCGTAAGGATCGCCCGCGAGCTGTCGACCAGCTCCCGCAGCGTCCGTGAGAGCGCCCGCGAGCCGAAGGCCGCCAAGAGGATCACCGCCAGCAGCATCAGCAAGCCGGTCATCACGATCAGCCAGCGCATCCCCGCGAGCACCTCGTTCTCGTGGGCGAGCGGCGTGGCGATACGCACGATGCTACCGTCGGGGCGGTAGCGCATCGCGACATAGACCATCTCGACCCCCCTGAGGATCTGGCTGGAGCGGCGCGCGACGCCCTTACCCCAAAGCCGGGCCGCGCGGATCTCGGGACGGTCGAGGTCACTCTTCATCGTCTGCAGCTGCGCCGGCTCGATCTGCGAGTCTCCGAGCACCCGTCCCTTGGGAGCGATCACGGTCACGCGAGCGCTCATCGCGCTGCCCAAGCGATCGGCGAGGGCGTCGAGCTGGGCGAGGGGCGTCTTGGACGGTATCCGACGTAGGAGCTCGCCGGCCGCGCGGGCGTGGGCTAGCAGGTCGTCTTCGATACGTCGTCGCAACCAGCCGGTGAGCTGGAAGTCGAGGTAGAGCCCGCTGGCCAGGTTGGCGATGGCGACCAGCGTGACGCCGGCGACGAAGAACTTGGCGCGAAAGCTGAGCCGCATCAGCTTGGCGCGCTAGCTCGCCACGGGGTCGGCCCGGAAGCGATAGCCAGCGCCGCGCAAGGTCTCGATGTAGTCGCCTGCCGCGCCGAGCTTTTTGCGCAGACGCTTGACGTGGGTGTCGACGGTGCGCGTGTTGATCGGCGCCTCGATACCCCAGACGTCCGAGAGCAGCCCATCGCGCGTCTGCACCCGCCCGCGACGCTCGAGGAGCGTCTTGAGCAGCTGAAACTCGAGCGCCGTCAACGAGAGCTCCTCGTCACCGACCCAGACGCGATGCCCTTCCCGATCGATCCGCAGCAAGCCGAAGGCGAGCTCGCGCTGGGGAGCCTCTTCGCTGCGAGAGCGGCGCAGGATCGCCTTGATCCGCAAGAGCAGCTCGCGGACCGAGAAGGGCTTGGTGACGTAGTCGTCGGCGCCGACCTCGAAGCCCACTACGCGATCGATCTCGTCGCCCTTGGCCGTGAGCATCACGATCGGCACGCCGCGCATCCGCTCCGAGCGACGCAGCTCTCGGCAGACGTCCGTGCCGGGCATATCTGGCAGCATCAGGTCGAGTAAGATCAGATCTGGCAGCGGCTTTTGGAGCGCGCGCGCGAGGGCCTCTCTGCCCGTCAGGGCCGAGCGCGTGCGAAAGCCCTCTCGCTCGAGGTTGTAGGCGAGGGTGGTGAGAAGGTCCGGCTCATCGTCTACGATCAAGATCAGTGAGCTCATGGTGAGTTCTCGGCGAGAGTCGGAGCGAGGCTGTGACAGCCCGTGGCGCACCGAAATCGGATAATGCAACACTTCAGGCGTCATGCAGGCAACTTGAGAAAGTCCCTCGAAAACCTTGGTGTTGTACTGATGGGCAAACCGTAGTGCATCGCGCGCGGCGCGGCGACCCCTTTTTCTCGCTCTTTCTCGCTCTTTCTCGCTCTTTCTCGCTCTTTCTCGGCTCCCTTGGAGCCTAGAGCGCTGACCAACTTTCCTCCCGTCGCCGCGCTGGTCTGCGAAATCACAGCGGTTGTTGCTCGTCGGTTGCTTGCTACCAGCAGGCGCCCTTCGAGCAAGTCCGCGCGCTCAGCAGTGCTCCGAAGGGAGCTAATGCCGTGATAGGGTGACGCTTCTTCCTAGGAGCCCTGGATATGGCCGACACCTTTGCCCCCGCGTCCTTCGAGCTTCTGTCTCGCTGGATCTTCTCCGAGCTAGCCGAGCGCGACAGCGTCTTCGGCATCCCACGCGCCCTCTTCTATCAACCAGCGGTCGACGCGCCGTTCACCTCCGAGATCTACGCCAAGCACCTCGAGACGCCGCTGGGCGTGGCGGCCGGCCCCCACACCCAGCTGGCCCAGAACATCGTGGTGGCCTACCTCCTCGGCGCGCGCTTCATCGAGCTGAAGACGGTTCAAACCCTCGACGAGCTCGAGATCGCCAAGCCGTGCATCGACGCCGAGGACGCGACCTACAACTGCGAGTGGTCGCAAGAGCTGACGCTGAAGCAGTCGGCCGACGAGTATGTGAAGGCCTGGGTGCTGATCCACGCGCTCCGCGAGCAGCTTGGCTGGACCGACGCCACCGACGCGACCGCGGGCAAGGGGATCGGCGTCGTGTTCAACATGAGCGTCGGTTACAACCTCGAAGGGATCCGCAACGCCAACGTCCAGGGCTTTCTGGCCACGATGCGCGACGCTGGCGAGGCGATCGCGCGCTACCAGAGCGTCGTCTCCGAGCACTGCTCGGCGGCTCGAGCGCTGACCATCCCCGCCCAGCTCTCGGATAACATCACGCTCTCGACGATGCACGGCTGCCCACCCGAAGAGATCGAGCAGATCGGCGGCTACCTGCTCGACGAGCTCGGCGTGCATACGGCGATCAAGATGAACCCGACGCTCCTCGGCCCTGAGATGCTCCGCGGCATCCTCAACGACACCCTCGGCTTCACTGACATTCACGTCCCGGATGAGGCCTTCGCCCACGACACGAAGTACGAAGACGCGGTGGGGATGATCGACCGGCTGCGCGACAAGGGCGCCGCCCGCGGGCTGGGCTTCGGGTTGAAGCTGACCAACACCCTGGAGGTGCAAAACCACCGCCGCGTGTTCCCCTCGAGCGAGTCGATGATGTACATGAGCGGCCGCGCGCTGCACCCGCTGTCGATCAACGTCGCGACGCGGCTGCGCAAAGACCTCGGGGTGCTGCCCATGTCTCTCTCTGGCGGCGCCAACGCGTTCAACCTCCCCGACATCCTCGCCGCGGGGCTGTCGCCGGTCACGGTCTGCACCGACCTGCTCAAGCCCGGCGGCTATACGCGCCTGCCCCAGTACCTCGAGCACCTCGGTGACGCGATGGAAGGCGAGAGCGCCGACTCCCTCCGCGCCTGGGCCTGCAAGCGCGCGGGGCTGGTCGTCAGCGACGAGCACGTCAACGAGGCCTGGCAGGCCAACCTCGAGCGCTACGCCCAGGTCGTCTGCGACGACCAACGCTATCGGGCCTTGCACCACCACCCGGTGCCCAAGAATAAGGAGCCGCTGGCGTGGTTCGACTGCGTCGACCCGCCCTGTCACGACGGCTGCCCAACCCACCAGAACATCCCCGAGTACCTCGGGCTGGTCGCCCGCGGTGAGTACCGCGAGGCGCTCGCGGTGATCCGCGAGACCAACGCCCTGCCGCGGATCACCGGCTGCGTCTGCGATCACCCCTGCGAGCTGCGCTGCGTGCGCAACCACTACGACACGCCCCTGGCGATCCGCAACATCAAGCGCTTCGTCGCCGAGCGCGTCGGCGACGAGGGGCTCGAAGAGGAGCGCCCCGAGGTCAACGCGCAGGCGCCGCAGGTCGCCGTCGTGGGCAGCGGCCCGGCGGGCCTCTCGGCGGCCTACTACCTAGCCAAGGCTGGCAGCAAGGTGACGGTCTATGAGGGACGAGCGCAGCCCGGCGGCACGGTCTCGGCGACGATCCCTCGCTTCCGCCTCGAGCTCGACGACATCCTCGCCGACGCCCGGCTCTTCGGCGTCCTCGGCGTGGAGGTGCGCTACGGCCAGCGCCTCGGCCGCGAGGTCTCGATGGCCGAGCTCCGCGCGGCGGGCAACGACGCGATCGTGCTCGCCACCGGCGCCAACATCGGCAAGCAGCTCGGGGTCGCTGGCGAGGACGCCAGCGCCGTCTACGATGGCTACGGCTTCCTCACCGAGGTCCGTGAGGATGAAGGTTTCCCCCTCGGCCCCCACACGGTGATCGTCGGCGGCGGCAACGCCGCGATGGACGCCGCGCGCACGGCCTGGCGCCTCGCCGGCAAAGACGGCGGCGAGGTCACGGTGGTCTACCGCCGCACTCGCGCGGAGATGCCCGCCGACCCCGACGAGATCATCGCCCTCGCCGAAGAGGGCGTGACGATCACCGAGCTCGCGACGCCCCTCGAGGTGCTGAAAGACGACGCGGGGCGCGTCTCCGCCGTCCGCTGCCAGAAGATGAAGCTCGGCGAGCCCGACGACAGCGGCCGCCGCCGGCCGGTGCCGATCCCGGGCGAAGAGCTCGAGGTCTCCTGCACCACGCTGGTGGTCTGCGTCAGCCAGGAGCCCGACCTGGGCTACCTCGGCGAAGGCGAGCTGAAGCTGACCCGCTGGGGCACGCTGGCGGTCGACGAGGAGACGCTCCAGACCAGCGCCGAGGGGATCTACGCCGGCGGTGACGTCGCCCGCGGGCCCTCGACGATCATCCAGGCCGTCGCCGACGGCCGCCGGATCGCGGCCTCCGTGCTCCAGCGCGCGGGCCTCGCGCTCCCCGAGGAGCGGCCGATCAGCCGCAAGACCTCCGAGGTCGAGCTGCGCGCGTTGCGTGCGCGCCGCGTCGATCGGATAGACGTCAACACGCGGCCGGCCGCCGAGCGCCGCGACTTCGAGCCGGTGGAGCCGGTCTACAGCGAAGAGCAGGCGCGCCTCGAGGCGCGGCGCTGCCTCAACTGCGATGAGATGTGCAACCTCTGCGTCACCGTCTGCCCCAACATGGCGAACCTCTCGTACACGATCGAGTGCGTCGACGCGCGGCTGCCGACGTTGACCGTCACGGCCGCCGGCGAGGCGATCGAGCGCGACCGCGAGGGCGACGCGGCTGAACGCTTCGCCGTGGGGCAATCGCTGCAGATCGTCAACATCGCCGACTTCTGTAACGAGTGCGGCAACTGCAACACCTTCTGCCCCACCGCTGGGGCGCCCTATCAGATCAAGCCGCGGATCTGCCTCGACCAAGCGACCTTCGACGGCGAGACCGATCGGGCGATCCTGATCCGCCGCGAGGGTGAGGGCGCCGAGGCGCACCTGAAGCTCTCGGCCAAGCTCGAAGGCGAGCTCCGCGAGCTGACGCGCCAAGACGGCACCCTCACCTATCGCTCCCCCAAGCTCGAGGCGACCTTGGCGACCGACGGCCTGGCGCTACGCGAGGCCAAGGCCGGCCCCGAGGCCGAGGCCGGCGAATCACTCTCGCTCCGCCCCGCCGCCGAGCTCGCCGTGCTCCTCGCTGGCCTCGAGCGCTCCCTACCCTGGATCTTCTGATGTCGAGGGCTGCGCTTAGGCGCACCCAGCCAGCGAGACCGCCAACGCCCCGAGCCCGGCGCCGAGCAGCAGGATCAGCAGGGCCCGCCCCCAACGCGGCGTAGGGCGGGCGGTCGCGTCGTCCTCCGGGAAGCGCAGCTGGTGGATCCGCCGGCGCTCCATGTCGACCAAGAGCAGGCCGTCGACGGCGGCGAGGGCTGCGTACTCACGCAGCTGCCGCCGTGTCTGGGCGCTCCGCGGGCTCGAGGCTTTACCCGACTTCACCTCCACCGCGTACGAACGGCCGTCTTGGCAAACCACATAGTCGATCCGGACCTCGAAAGGCGTCGGCTCGCCGTCGATCTCCAGCTCGCCCTCGATCCGCTGCTCCTCAGCGCAGATCGCGTAGCCCTGCTGGTCGAGCAGCGTCGCCGCCTCGCGCTGCGCCACATGCCCCCGCAGCGCGCCGCGCCGCCCCCGCCAGCGCCGCCCGCGGCGCCCGAGCCAGAGCAGCAGCGCGGCCGTCAGCGCGCTAGCCAGTGCACATCCGATCGCGAGCTTCAGCGCCTCTGCGCTCATCTCCGCGTCCACCTCGAGCTCGGGCCAGGCCGATCACTGCCGCCCGGCGTTTGCGCTATGCTACCAGCCCCCAGCGGCTCAGCGGGAGATGGCGAGCGGCGAACGAGCGCGATGAACGAGCGCGATGAACGAGCGCGATGAACGAGGGCATGGAACACGACCAACCAGACGAGGGCGAGGCGCTGCGACGTAAGCATGAGACGGGCCCCCGGGACGTCATCAAGCCAAAGGAGGACCTAGCAAACAGAAGGGGGACCTCCGCACCCGGGCGCAAGCTGCTCTCGATGCAAGCCAAGGCCCTCGACGCCGCGGCCAACACGATCATCATCACCGAGCGCGACGGCACGATGCTCTGGGCCAACAAGGCGGCGCAGCGCAGCTACGGCTACAGCTTCGAGGAGATCATCGGCAAAAACCCCCGGCTCTTCTCCTCACGTCGCCATGGCCAGAGCTTCTACCGCGACCTCTGGGAGACGGTGCTCGCCGGCGAGGTCTGGAACGACACCATCATCAACTGCACCAAGAGCGGCGAGGAGATCGTCGAGGAGATGACGATCACACCGGTCCTCGGCCTCAACGGCGAGCCCACGCATTTCATCGCGATCAAGCAGAACATCACCGAGCGCAAGCGCATCGAGCAAGCGCTGCACCTGAGACAGTTCGCTGTCGACCGGATCTCTGACGCGGTGATGATCGCGCGCCCCGACGGTGAGCTGGTCTACGCCAACGGCGCCGCCTGCAGAATGCTGCGCTACGAGCCGCAGGAGCTGATCGGACGCCCCGCCTACCAGATCAACCCGACCTACGACGCCACGACCTGGCCCGGCCACGTGACCACTCTGCGGCAAGCGGGCTCTTTGACCATCGAGACTCAGCATCGAGCCAAGGACGGCACGCTGATCCCGGTGGAGACCACGGTCAACCACCTATCTCATGAGGGCAAGGAGTTCTACTGCGCCCTCGTCCGCGATCTCCGCGAGCGCAAGCGCAATGAGAACGCCCTGCGGCTGATCGTCGAAGGCACGGCGGCGAAGACCGGCGGGGCCTTCTTTCGCTCCTGCGTGCGCTACCTGGCGCAGGCCCTCGAGGTGCGCTGCGCGATCGTCACCGAGGCGCTGGGCGATGAGAGGACGCAGGCCCGGCCGCTGGCGGCCTGGGCCGGCGACGGCTTCCTCGAGCTTGGCGACTACGCGGTCGCCGACAGCCCCTGCGAAGACGTCGTGCTTCGCGGCGAGGCGCGCCTGTATGAGGAGCGGCTACAGGATCTCTATCCGAAAAACGCCACCCTCGAGGCGCTGGGGACGCAGAGCTATCATGGGCTACCGCTGACCGACCAGGCCGGCGCCGTGGTCGGCCACCTCGCCGTGCTGGACGACGCGCCGCTGACCGATGACCCAGGGCGCGAGGCGATCCTCGAGATCTTCGCCGCCCGCGCCGGAGCCGAGCTGCTGCGCCAGCGGACCGAGGAGCGGCTGCGCGAGGCCAAGGAGAAGGCCGTCGCCGCGAGCGAGGCCAAGAGCCAGTTTCTGGCCAACATGAGCCACGAGCTGCGCACGCCGCTCAACGGCGTGCTCGGCTACGCCCAGATCCTCGAGCGCGACGTCGACCTGAACGATCGGCAGCGCGAGGCGATCGGCGTGATCAAGAGCTCCGGCGATCACCTGCTGGGGCTGATCAACGACGTGCTCGACCTCTCCAAGGTCGAGGCGGCGAAGATCGAGCTCGAGCCGGCTCCCTTCCGCCTCGAGAGCTTCCTCTCGACCATCGACAAGGCCCTCGCCCCGCGGGCGAGCGAGAAGGGCATCGTCTTTCGCCAGGCCATCGACGGCGACATCGGCGGCGAGGTGATCGCCGACGAGAAGCGCCTACGGCAGGTGCTCTTCAACCTGATCGGCAACGCGATCAAGTTCACCGATCGGGGCGAGGTGCGGCTCTCGGTGCAGCGCCGCGGCGCCTACACACGCTTCGAGGTCGAAGACACCGGCCCCGGCATCCCCGCCGAGGAGCTCGAGCGGATCTTCGACCCCTTTCACCAGGCGGGGAGCCGCGAGCGCCGCGTCAAGGGCACGGGCCTCGGCCTCGCGATCAGCCGTACGCTGGTGCGCTTGATGGGCAGCGATATCGGCGTCGAGAGCGTTCCCGGCCAGGGCAGCAGCTTCTACCTCGCCCTCGAGCTCCCCAGCACCGAGGAGGAGCTGGGAAGGCAGCCGATGCGCAACCGGCGCGTGGTGGGCTACGAGGGCCCGCGGAAGCACCTGCTGGTCGTCGACGATCGCGCCCAGAACCGCAATGTGCTGTATGAGATGCTCGAGCCGCTGGGGCTGACGATCCGCGAGGCCTCCAACGGCGCCGAGGCGCTGAGGATCGCGCGCGAGGAGCGACCCGATCTGGTGCTGATGGGCCTGCGGATGCCCGAGATGGACGGGCTCCAGGCCACGCGGGTGCTCCGCCGCGCCGACCGGGGCAACCGCATCCCGGTGGTGGCGATCTCGGCCAGCGCCTACGACCTCAACCGCCAGGCCTGCCTCGCCGCCGGCTGCGACGACTTCATCGCCAGGCCCTTTCAGAAGGAGGATCTGCTGCAGATCCTTGGGCGACTGCTCGGCGTCAGCTGGACCTACGAGGAGCTCGCTGATGCGGCCGTCGTGGAGGGAGACGACGAGCCGCTGCCCAGGCCGGAGCTGCAGCAGCTGCTGGCGCTCTGCAAGCAAGGCGACATCCTCGCGGTGCGGGAGCGCGTCGAGGCGCTGCGCGACGAGCATGGTCCGAGCCACTTCACCAACGCCGTGCTCGAGCTGGCGAGCCAGTTTCGGATGAAAGCGATCCGCGAGCGCGTCAAAGAGCAGCTCGCACGCCCAGCGGAGAGACAACGATGAGCAAGCAGACGGTGTTGATCGTCGACGACACGCCAGCCAACCTCGGTGTCCTCGTCGAATACCTCACGGCGGCGGGCTACCGCACGCTGATCGCCGAGGACGGCGAGGACGCCCTCGAGCAGGTCGGCCACGCGCTCCCCGATATCATCCTGCTCGACGTGATGATGCCCGGCCTCGACGGCTTCGAGACCTGCAGGCGGCTCAAGGCCGATGAGGCGACCCGCGACATCCCCGTGCTCTTCATGACGGCGCTCTCAGGCACAGACGACAAGGTCCGCGGCTTTAGCGTCGGGGCGATCGACTACATGACCAAGCCGCTGCAGAGCGAGGAGGTGTTGGCGCGGGTCCGGACGCACCTGACGATCCGCGCCCAGCGGGCGCAGATCGAAGAGCAGGCGGCCCTCCTCGAGCAGCGCAACGAGATGAACGAGCGCTTCATGCGCATCGCCAGCCACGATCTGCGCAACCTGCTGTCGGTGATGAGCCTGCGCTGCTCGCTGCTGCTCGAGGAGGGCGACGTCCCGCCGAAGGTCGTCTTCGACGAGGCCCTCTCCAAGCTCAAGACCTCCATCGCGCGCATGAACGACATCATCCACGGCTTCCTCAGCCACGCCGGGGGCGGCGACTTCGAGATCCGCTCGGGTCGCGTCGACCTCCGGGGACTGCTCGCCGAGGTCGTCGGGCAGTATCGTTCGCTCGCGGCGAAGAAGGGCATCGTCTTGGTCTGCGGCGACGCCAACGCGGAGGGTCCCCTGCCGCTGGTGCGCGCCGACGGCACGCGGACGCATCAGGTGCTGACCAACTATGTATCCAACGCGCTGAAGTTCTCACCCTCAGGCACGACGGTCCGGGCCCGCGCGCGGCTGATCGACGGCTTCGTCCGGGTCGAGATCCACGATCAAGGCCCTGGCGTACGCCCAGCGGAGCGGGCGATGCTCTTCACCGAATTCGCGAAGCTCTCGAACAAGCCCACCGCGGGCGAGGAGAGCACCGGCCTCGGGCTGTCGATCGTCAAGCGCTTGGTTCAAGCTCAGGGCGGGCGCGTCGGCGCCGACTTCCCCGAGGGCGGAGGCTCGGTGTTCTGGGCCGAGCTGCCGGCGGCCCTCGACGAGGTCGAGGCGGAACAGAGGAGCGACGAGGCCCCTGAGCCTCTTTTCGAAAGCACACGGCAGCGCTAGGCTCACGCCGAGATGAGAAGCAGCTACGCCCTCGAGCAGAGAGACGTCACGAGCTTCGACGGCACGCGCATCGCGTACCAGCTCGGTGGCGCACCGAACGCCAAGCAATGGCTCGTCGTGGCCAACGGCTACGGCGGTAACTTCCGCGCCTGGACCGAGATCTTCGAGCGGCTGCCCCATTACCGCCTGCTGGTCTGGGACTACCGCGGGCTGCACCGCTCGGCGATCCCCGACGACGACACCCGGATGACCATCGCCGATCACGTGCGCGACCTCGACGCGATCCGCAACGCCGAGGGCATCGAGCGGCTGGTCATGGCGGGCTGGAGCGTCGGCGTGCAGGTCGCCCTCGAACAGTACCGGATGCGCCGCCACACGGTGCGGGGCCTGCTGCTGCTCAACGGCGCCCATGAGCGCGTGCTACACCACTCGCTGGACGGCGAAGCCGCGGCCGTCTACTTGCCGCTGCTGCTCCGCGCGATCAAGCTCGCCGGCCCCGCCCTGGACTGGACCGCGCTGCCGCTGCTGCGCAGGGTCGCCGAGTCACGTCACGCGCTCTCTTGGCTGCGGAGCGCTGGCCTGATCACCGGCGAGCCCGAGGCGATCTACGACGTGATGCAGGCCGTGCTGCGGCTCGACTATGGCGTCTACGCCCACATGGCGCTGCTCGCCGACGACCACTACACCGAGGACCTGCTCCCCTCGATCGACGTCCCCGCGCTCGTGACCTCCGCCGACCGCGACATCATCTCGCCCCCGCGCACCGGCAAGCACATCGCCAGCCGCATCCCCGGCGCCCGCTACCGCGAGATCAAAGGCGGCACGCACTACGCCGTGATGGAGTTCCCCAAGCTCTACGCGAGCATGATCGACGAGTTCATCGCAGCCTTGCCGGACGAGGCCGAGAGCCCCGCCCCTTGACCCTGGCCAGACTCCAGCGCTTCACCCTCGCCAAAGTCCAGCGCTTCCATCGCCCTGCTTGGTTGAAAGTTTCGAAAAACTGCGCAGCATGGGTGCAGCGCGTCGAATGACGCCAAACAAGGAGCTGCTTGGATGGGAACGATCTGCCTACCCGTCAAGGTCGACCAAGGCCTCGACAGCCCGCTCAGCGCGCACTTCGGCTCGGCCCCGGCCTTCATACTGGTCAACCCCGACGAGCCGAAGCGCTGCTCGCTGCTCAACCGCGACGCCGGCCACGCTCATGGCCAATGCAACCCAGTGGCGCAGCTCGATGGCCATGATGTGGAGGCTGTGATCGTCGGCGGCATCGGCCGGCGCGCGCTACAGAAGCTCTCGGCGGCCGGGATCCGCGTCTACCGCACGGATCTGCCCTCGGTCGGCGACGCCCTAGCCGCGCTCCTCGCCGGCGAGCTCGCTCTCCTCGACCCCTCCGACGCCTGCGCGGGGCACCACCACTGAACGTCGCAGCAGCAAGCCAATAGAGCCGGCAACACCTTCGGCAAGCCCAGAGCGCCGAGGCCGCCACAGCGTTGAAGAGCGGCCGCGAGCGCCCCCCGCCGGTAGCCTGCGAGAGGACACAGACGTCAGCGCAAGACGATCTTCAACGTCTTGGCCAGGGTGATCCAATGCTTGACCTGCGCCTCGTTGGGCGGGTTTTGGCTGATCTTCTTGGTCTTGTTGACCTTGAGCATCCGGGCCAACAGCGACTTGGCCCGCTGCCTGCGCAGCTTCGCCACGCGACGCACCTTCGCGGCGCGGAGCAGCTTCGACATCTCTGGGCCGACGCCCTTGATCCGCATCACGTCGCTCATCTCGATCCACTCGAGCAGCTGCTTGGCCGCGAGGCCCGTCGCCTTGGCCAGCTGCTTGCGAGCGCCGCGCTTGGCCCCCTTGGCCAAGAGCTGCGCGGTGGTCGTCACTCCCTGCTTGGCCAGCTTCTCAGCGGCCTCCTTGGGGAGCACGTTCTCTAGCGGATAGTCGCTGGCCCAGGCGCTCGTCGGGGCGGTGAGCAGCGCACCGAGCACCAGCACGAGGAGCAAACGGTTGGTTTTCATGATCATTTCATCCTCCAGCGCGACGAGTCATCGATGGGCTCCGCCGCGTCTGCCTGGATTCTACACAGGCGTTGATAGAAGTCGACGTCTCCAGGCCGCTCTCCATTCAGCGGCTCGTTTTGCCATGGTCTGGGCAGGGCCGTCCGCTTCCCCTCGGCAGGGCTAGCCGCTTACCTCCCGTCGCCGCGCTGGTCTGCGACATCACAGCGGTTGTCGCTCGTCGGTTGCTGGCTACCAGCAGGCCCTTCTCGCTCCTACGCCGTGATTCCGCATCCTTCGCGCAGCTCGGTCCGGTAAGCGGGTCAGCGCTCTAGCGGGGCTCGTCCCGGAGCAGGGCATAGATCAGCTGATCGAGCAGCTGCCCATGCTTGATCACGCTCTTTCGTAGTCGCCCCTCGAAGGTAAACCCAGCCTTCTCCAGCACCCTCGCCGAGGCCGGGTTCCACGAATAGACGCAGGCGTGGATCCGCTCGAGCCACTCGAGCTCGTCGAAAGCCCAGCGGCAGAGCGCCCGCACCGCCCGCGTCGCCACGCCCTTGCCCCAATGCGGCTCACAGACCCAATACCCCAGCTCCGCGTCGATGCGATGAACATCTGCCAGCGGATACAAGCCGATGCCGCCGATCAGCTCATCGCTCTCGCCCTCGGCCAGGGCGAACGCGAGCATCGGCTGCATCTCGGCCACGAGATCGAGCCAGGCCTGCCCAGCGGCGGCCGTGTAGGGGTGAGGGAACCGATCCCGCAGATTCGCAGCGACCTTGACGTTGTTGGCATGTCGCACCAGCGCCGCCAGATCGCCCGCGCGATGGGGACGAACGCGCCAATCACCGAGCTCGAGCACAACCATCGCGGAACCTCCTGCCCTCTCCGACGACGAAGACGCCCCCAACGCGCTCTCCTCTCGGGCCTTTGCCTACCTTGACGAGAGCGATGGCCGATTATCGTATCACCTCGGGCGTAGTCCATGCCTTTGGTGTCAGCACCGGGCCGCAGCACGACATTGATGTCATGGTTTTTTCGTTCGAGTTATCAGGCCCCTACGGTGCTGGCCTGGATGGCGCGATGTTGGTGCGGTTCATGCTTAGGACCCTAAGAGCACCCCAGGAGCCACCATGACACAGCCTCTCTCTCCTCAAGCCAGCACTCCCTCGAACTCGTCGCGCCGTCTGCGTAGCGCTCTGCCGCTGACGCTCCTCGTGGTGTTCGCCTGCTATGGCCGCACCGAATACACACCCGCCAACGACGCCAAAGCCCTCACTACGATCGTGGGCGTTTGGGTCGGTGAGATCGACGGAAAGATCATCACGCTGAACATCTGCGAGAACACGAGCGCAGTCGCCACCTACCATGCGGACGTAGACGCGGACACCTGCCTGCTCGACCACACGGTCCGCAGCGCACCCTATGCGACGATCCAGCGCGCTCACGGCATCGGCTGCGGCGGCTGCCCGCTCGACGTCGTTGCGCCCGTCACCGCAACCCTGCAACACACCGAAATCCCGTTCGCTCTCGAGCTCGGCGGCCAGGTTGTTCTCGGCAACGGGTACGACAGCAACCCCTACAACCTGCCCTACATCCTGTCCCTCTACGCCAGCGGCTCGCAGCGCCTCGACGGGACGATCACCGCGCACGGCCGCATCGAGCTCGACACCATGAGCGTCGTCGCCTTCCCCAACGCCCACCTGCCGAAGGTGCTCTACCTCGACGACAGCGTCGCGCCCGTCTGTCCCTAGCCAAGCAGCCTGCGATCTAGCGCTCCCGTCACCACGCCTGCCCTTCGGACCGAACGCTTTGTCGCTCACACTCGCCGTAGCACCGCTATCGCTGCGTTTTCGCTCTGCGATCTCGGCTTGCGCGGCCCATGCCGTCGCGCTGGCGCTGGCCGTTTTTCGAGCGTCGATGACCAACCAAGCCGTCGCCAGCTCGCGCTTCAGCTTCTCAATCTCACGCATGAGCCGCTTGTGCTCCCGCTCCGAGACGGTCCGCTCCTTCGGACCGCGCTTGGCAGACAGGGGCTCTCGCCCGCTTGCTTGCCTGCCGGCAGGACGACAGACGCGACGAGTACAGCCCCTATCGCCGCAGCGCCCCGACCTGCCCCGGCTTCGTGCAGGCATCGGCCTCCTCCAAGATGCGCTGCTTGTATGCGGCCGTGAACGTGCGCCGCTTCGGCCCGGCGAGCACCTCGCTCTCGGGCAGCTCGCTGGCGCGCTTCTCCTCACGCACCGCGTCTTCTACCCTTGTCCCGCTGCTGACGACCTCCAGCACGACGGCCTCCTGCTTCTTCCGCTTCCGACTCACCTCTGCAAACCTCCGGCCCTCAAGAGTCATCTCCGAAGGGTGAGTGTCTCACGTCATCTTGGCAGAGAGGGGAAGAGCTATCGGCGCTCTGAGGAAGACAAAGAGGGGCGGCGCAGCAAATGGCGAGATGCAAAGGAGCTCTCGGCGCTCTGAGGATGACGGTGATCGGCTAGCGCATACCGTTGAAAGCGGTGGTGGTCTCGCGGTGGCGAGTCTTGCTCTGCTCAGAGATCTGGCTCACCAGCTGCTGCTTGCGCTGGAGCAGCTGCTGAAGCTTGCTGTTGAGCATGCTCTTCTTGCTGTCGATCGTCGACACGGTGGCTTTATGGTTCTCGATCAGCGAGCTCATATTCACCATCGAGAGCCGCCCGCAGGCATGGATCTTCCCCGAGATCGTCGTCGAGCAGCTGCCGTCAGGGTCAAGTGTGAAGACGTGACGGTCGAAGAGGCCAGCCTCCGAGAGGCACGTTGGGATGCTGCGCCCAGGATCGTGAAACCATCCGCCCGCGGCCGCTCTGCTCAGCCCCTCAGCGTCTACGAGATATGATTGGGGATTGTCGCCTTTCAGGTTGTAGCCACACTCTGAGGCCAGCGCGGGGTTGTTCTTCATCAAGGTATCGAATTCAAAGTCGCGAAAAGGGATGGTATCCGTGCATTTTTGATTGGCCATCTGCCCCTTGATCAGCATCAGGGTGTCGATGCGCTTTTGCACCAGCTCTCTGCTCCGCGAGAAGGCGTTGATCCGCTTGAGCACCGCGGCGGCCTTGCGATCGACGTCCATAATCTGTGCGGCCAGGATCTGGGTCGTAGCCTCGGCGTTGGTCGATTCGAGGGATCTCTGGATACCTTGGACGTCCTTCGGGTTGAACGACTCGGCGATCGGCGCTCTGGTGTAGATGAAGGGCTTGCAGCCGGGGATGTTAGTGGACATGGGAGACTCCTTGCCGGGCGGCGCTTGCTGTTTAGCGAATGTTCGCGATCACGCTGTCGGCGGCCTTCTTGTGCGATACCTGCATATTCGTATCAAGCGTGACCAGCTGCTGACACTTCTGGATCACCTCCTGGAGCTGCAGGTTGATGATCTTAAGCTGTGTGTCAATGTGGCCTTCGTCGGTCTTCTGCGACTCGATCAGGCTGCTGAGCTTCCCTACGTCAAAGGGGTTGACCTTGTCCGTCCCGATCTTGCACTTGACGCGGCCGTCTTTCAGCTCATAGCTGCGCTTGTTCAGGAACGTCGCTAGGGCGCCGACATCGCTGACAGCCTTGCCTCCCACCTTGAACCCATGCCAAGTCCCGTTTGTGTTCGAACTCGAAGTGATGCCATAGCGCTGAGCCAGCTCCTTGTGGTTGCTGAAAAACTCGTGGACCTCCGCAGGCGTCAGCGTTTTCTTCGCCTTGCCATCCTTGCCACCGGTGATGTCAACGCCTTTCTCTTTAAGGAAGCTCTGATAGCTCTCGAGATCGTTGATCCGCTGCTTCAGAAGCTGCTTCATCTCGCGGAGCTTGTACGCGCCCATAAGCAGGCTTCGCTTGAGCTCATTCGCCTCGACGAGCTGATTGCGCACCAAGATAGAGCAAGTGTCTCCGCTCATGTTCACCAGCTTGGCCAGCATCTCCGCCGGACTGCCGTTGAAGAGGCTCAACGACTTGACTTCTCTCTTTTGCCCGTAAGCCAACTCTATGGCTTTTTTCGCCGCGTCAGAATACCGGGAAATGGCGCCATTGATAGGTGCTTTTGCAACTGGTGCGGACATGGTTCTTTCCTTTCGTTCGATGATCTTGAGTCGTTTGAGATTGAGTCTGGGGGGTCAAATGCGCAAGAGTTGGCGGCCCTGTAGGGTGAGGTTCGAGGGCTCGGGGTCGTTGATCCGTGAGAAGCGAACATCCGGCGGAGGCAACACCTTCAGCAGCGCCCCCTCGAGGATCGCGCGGTCTTCTTCGGGGATCTTGCTGGCAGCCTCGGCCGATTGAACGAACTGCTCCCAGGTGATGCCCTGCTGACGAAGATGCTGCTCGAGCTTCCGGTCGATCTCGCGGTTGATCGCGATGAGGCGCTCAAAGACCTGCTCGGGGCCGAGTTGGCTTTGAGTAGCTTCGGATGTGGTGTTCATGGTGATTCTCCCAGCTGTTTCTGTGTTGGCATGGCGCTTATCGGCACGAGGTGCGGGTTGTTGCGGAAAAAAGGCTCGTCACGCGAAAAAACGTGACCCATCAGCGACGCCTGGGTGCTTGTAGGTCCTGACCGTGGGATCGTCGGCGGCCCGAAAGGAGGTCGCGATGGAGAAACGCAAGATCCGCGAC
>PDWJ01001334.1_pt1 | contig 32413 bp, 23 predicted proteins | sample 1430881 | NCBI WGS metagenome assembly PDWJ01 (sample SAMN01162460, study PRJNA174530) | Oral metagenome, whole genome shotgun sequencing project. | biome: Marine environment; feature: Marine mammal; material: Swab sample of the gingival sulcus; isolation source: swab sample of gingival sulcus...
AAGACGATCAAACCTCTAATAAATTGAATTTACATTAAATTAAATTTAATTAATGCGTGAAATAGACGGTTTTTAGGCGAAACTTGCTGAAGTTGGGTTAGGACTGGCCAGTAGCACCGAGCCAATGATTCAAACTGCCGTAGGCGGAAATCGTGGAAAAAATCAATATATTGAACTGGTCACTAAAGGGGCAACGGCAAAAGTGTCGCCAATCTTGCGCAAAGCCTCGGATATGTCGGGTGGCTTTATTGCCAGTTGTCGTAACCCTATTCGAGCCGGTTATGTGAAAAAACACGCCGCTTTGGGGGGCATTTCACTGGCCTTAAAACTCGGGCAGGCGATGTTTGAGGCCGAAAAAATCGGGGGTTCAGCAGTTATGGACGCTATCTGTAAAGCTACGGACGGGCAAATTATCCGCAGTGGCAAAGTGGCTGAAAACACGCTTCGCTACACCGATGAAGCCTTTGATGTCGGGGTGATTACGGTTGGCAAGGGTAGCGATGCCATTGCTTTACACACCATGAATGAATTTATGGCCGTTGATGATGCCGATGGCAAACGCATTGCCAGCTATCCTGATGTGATTACTGTGCTTGGCGACGACGGTTTACCAGTTAGTGCCGGTAAGTTAACCCCGGGAATGTCAGTACACGTTTTCCATATCAGTATGGATAAAATCCCATTGGCGTCCAGCGTAAAAGACCCTGCTGTCTATCCACCGGTGGAAGCAATCCTCGGCATTAATTTAAGCGACTATGCCCTAGCATAGGGAGGTACCAAAAATGACACAAACAAAAAAATACGATGTGACTTCCGGCTCGACTTTACGTTGCAAAGGTTGGCGCCAAGAAGCACTGTTAAGACTGTTGGAAAACGTCCTATCGGTTGGGGAAAATCCCGATGAATTAATCGTTTACGCCGCCCTTGGCAAAGCTGCGAGAAATTGGGCCAGCCACGACAAAATTGTCGAAACGCTGAAAATGATGGACGAAGATTATACCTTACTGATCCAGTCGGGTAAGCCGATTGGCCTGGTCAAAACGCACAGCAAAGCACCACTTGTCATTATGGCCAACTGCAATATGGTCGGGCAATGGGCCAAGGCGGAAAATTTTTACGATTTACAGGATAAAGGCCTGATTTGTTGGGGCGGCTTAACGGCAGGGGCGTGGCAATATATCGGCTCGCAAGGTGTTATCCAGGGTACTTATGAAATTTTCCTGCGCATCGCCGAGCAAAATTTCAACGGCGATTTGCGCGGTCGCTTTATCCTGTCCGCCGGTTTAGGCGGTATGGGCGGGGCACAGCCGCTGGCCGGGACGATGGCCAATGCCGCTATTTTAGTGGTGGAAATGGAGGCCGAGCGCATCGAAAAGCGCATTGAACATGGCTATCTGCAACACCGTGCTGATAATTTAGACGAGGCACTGGCATTAATCAATGCCGCCAAAGCAAAAAACGAAGCCATTTCCGTCGGGCTGTTGGGCAATGCCGCCGAGGTTTACCCTGAAATTTTTAACCGCGGCATTATCCCCGATATCGTTACCGATCAGACCTCGGCCCACGATTTGATTTACGGCTATATCCCCGCCGGCATGGATTTAGATACCGTCAAGCAGTGGCGCAGAGAACGTCCGCAAGATTTGATGGCAGCCAGTTTACAATCCATTAAGCCGCACGTCGAAGCGATGCTGGCTTTTCAGAAGGCCGGTGCAGTCGTCTTTGATAACGGTAACTTAATCCGCACCCAAGCGCAATCGGCGGGCGTTGCCAATGCCTTTGATATTCCCATTTTTACTGAGGCATTTTTACGCCCGCTGTTCTGTCAAGCCATCGGGCCGTTTCGCTGGATGGCGCTCTCCAATGACCCCAATGATATTGCCGTCATTGATGATTATATTTTGCAACATTTTGCCGGTAATGCCGGTATTTGCAACTGGATTAGCCTGGCAAAAGCACATATTCCCTTTGAGGGCTTACCGGCTCGTATCGCTTGGTTAGGGCATCAAGAACGCGGCGATTTGGCGGTTGCCGTTAACGCCATGGTCAAGGACGGGCGTTTGAGCGGCCCGATTGCCTTTAGCCGCGACCATCTCGATTCGGCGGCAATGGCACACCCCAATATTATGACGGAAAACTTAATCGATGGCTCCGATGCCATTGCCGATTGGCCGCTGCTGGATGCCATGATGTTATGTGCATCAGAAGCTGATTTGGTCGTGGTGCATTCCGGTGGCGGTGGCTACAGCGGCTATATGACCTCGGCCGGTGTCACCGTGGTTGCCGACGGTACGGATGCAGCTGGCGAACGTTTGCGTCTTGCCATTAACAATGACACGGCCTTGGGCGTAATGCGTTATGCCGATGCCGGCTATGATATTGCCAAACAGGCAGTTAAAGACGGTGGTATCAACCATTTTGATTTATCGTAACTTTTTCTCAAACCATATAGGAGAACACAATGAAAAAACTATTACTGACTTTATTAACAACGGCCGTATTTAGCCAAATGGCAATGGCCGAGCCGGTCAAACTAAAATATTCGAGCTTTTTGCCGGAGACCACGCAAACCAACCACGTCACCATTCCCCGCTTAAAAGCCAAGCTGGAAGAATTGAGCGGCGGTAATTTGAGCGTAGAAATGTATTTTGGCGGCACCTTGGGGGCCGGTCCCAAAACGCAGATGCGTCTGGTCAACAACGGGGTTGCCGATTTCGCCGAAATCCCGGTGCCTTACACCCCGGGGCGTATTAAGGGCATCAATGTCTTTGAACTGCCGTTTGTCGTTAAGGATAACCTCAATGGTAGCTTAAAAACACTGGATTTAATCAAAAGCGGGGATATTAAGGGGACGGACAGATTTGTTGTCTTGGGCGCGTTACAAGCCGGGCCTTACCTGATTCACACCCGTGACAAAATCGCCAGTATTGACGATTTAAAAGGCAAGCGTATGCGCGTCTCGGGTGCGGTACAATCTGCCATTGCAGAAGCCTTTGGTGCCGTGCCGGTGGCCAATATCCCGGCAACGCAGATTGCCGAAAACCTAAGCCGTAAATTATTAGACGGAGCTTTGGTCGATATGGCCAATGTCTATAATTTCCGCATTGAAGAAGAAACCAAATACCACGTTACTAACTTGGAATTGGGGGCGTTTTCGGTGTTGTTCTTAATGAACAAGGAAAAATACGAAGGTCTGTCAGCTGAAAATAAAAAAGCTATTGATACCGTCAAGGGCGAATGGTTTACCAAAGAGCTGGGCAAAGAGATGAATATTCAGGCCAAGATGGTTTTGGATAAACTAAAAGGTGACAGTAGTCAGCACTTAATTGAATTGTCAGCCGCAGACTTGAAAAAAGCGCAAGCAAAAATGCAAGCAGTCATTGATGACTGGACCAAGCAGAGTGCCCTCAATGCCAAAGTTTATCAAGCAGCAACTGCACAATAATCAGTAATACTGCTTCTGTGGAGACGCATCTGCGTCTCCACAGCCGTTCATTTTTATTGCTGATAACACAATGTAATCGCAACGATAATATAACCGCAACACTATGAATACAACAACTCCCTCACGTTTGGATAATGCCATAACATTGATATGCACTGTCTTGGCGACTTTTGGTTTGCTAGCACTGACTATTATATCGGCACTGACGGTCGTTGATGCCGCTTTGCGGCAATTTTTTGCTGCTCACATTGGAGGCTTATCTGACTGGCTGCGTTTTTGCGTGGTGTTGGCCGTCAGCTGTTGCTTTCCAGCGACTATTTGGGGCAAGCATTCGATCACGGTGCGCATCTTGGGTAAAATTGTGCCTTGGCGTTTTCGCGAACTATTCGAAGCCATTGGCCAAAGCATCCTATTTTTGTGTTTAATCATTATCGCTTGGCAGTTATACACCTACACCCATGAATTATGGGAACATGGTGATGTCAGTGATTTATTACTACTACCGAAATGGCCGGTGTGGACGATGGCAACTGCCGTTTGGTGGCTAACAGCACTGATTCAAGGCTATTTAACGGTGACACAATGGCGCTTTGTTTTTGCTAAGCGTGAGGTGGTTCACGAAGAAATAGACAAGGAGGCGTGGTAATGTCGGCAATTACAATAGGCGTTTTGGCACTGGTTTTATTGGTTGTTGCCATTTTTTTGCACGTCCCGGTAGCCATCGCCATGTCCGGGGTTGGCCTGTTGGCAATGTCTTTGTTAACCGGCAATGTCAGTGGCGGCTTGAGCCTGTTTGCCGATGCCACCGTTGAAACACTGTCGTATTCCGGCTTTATGATTATTCCGCTATTTATTTTGATGGGCGGGTTTGCCGGGGTTTCCGGTTTATCGCGCGATTTATACCGCATTTCCGCTGCCTGGCTGGGCTGGGCAAAAGGCGGGGTAGCATTGTCGACAATCGCAACCTGTGCCGGTTTTGGCGCCATTTGCGGATCATCGGTTGCCACCACTGCGACTATGGTTAATATGGCGCTGCCGGAAATGCAAAAACGCAATTATTCCAATACCCTGAGTGCCGGGGTCATTATCGGTGGCTCAACCTTGGGCAGTATTATTCCGCCGTCAATGATTATGGTCGTTTACGCTATCCAAGCCCAACAGTCGGTCAAGGATTTATTTGTCGGGGCCTTGTTCCCCGGGCTGATTGCCGTTTTGTTTTGCCTGATTGCCGTGCGCGTCTTTATCTGGATGCATCCTGACTCGGCCCCCGAGGTAGAAAACACCAGTTGGACAGAGAAGCTAAAAGCAACTGTTGCTGCCTGGGGGGTTGTCTTAATCGGTGCCTTGATGACGGTGGGTATTTACAGCGGTATCGTTACGGTGGACGAGGCGGCGGCCTTGGGATTGCTATTGACTTTGGGCTTTGCCCTTTTCAGAAAAAAATTGACCAAGGCTAATTTGATTAGCACTTTAATGGATTCTGCCGGCAATGTCGGTATGGTCTATCTGATTTTAATCGGCGCGAAAATATTTGCCAATGCCATGACCCAAAGTGGCGTGGCTCAAGCCTTTGTCGCCTGGATTTTATCTTTGGGGCTGGCGCCTTTGGTGATTATCTTTTTATTGGTCATCGCCTACATTGCCATGGGCGCTATTTTTGATGCCATGGCGGCGATGATTTTAACCTTACCGTTCGTTTTACCGATTATTTCCGAATTTGGTTATAGTTTGGTGTGGTGGGGCATTGTCAACGTCATGATTATCGAAGTCGGTATGATTACCCCGCCAGTGGGCATTAATATGTTTGTCTTTCACGGCATGCGACCCAATATCGCCATGGGGAATTTATACCGCGGTGTTATACCCTTCGTCATCGCCGGATTGGTACGCATTGCGGTGGTGATTTTATTCCCGGTGACGGTGACTTATCTACTGACATAAAAACAATACACAATCAATTTTTACAACAACTCATAAAGGAGAAAAAATGAAAACCTTATTTAAAAAAAGCAACCTGGTTTTACTGCTTGCCCTGGCTTACAGCCAATTCGGCTATGCGGAAACCATCACCTTAAACGGTAGCAGCGTCACCCCGGCAAATATCAACGCCATTGCCCAGGGTGCCACTGTTGCCATTGATGACAAGGCCAAAAAGCGTGCTGAAGACAGTTTTGACGTGCTTTTGGAAGCCGCTAAAACCGGGCAAAAAATCTATGGTTTTACCGTTGGTGTCGGTTGGAATAAAGACAAAACCTTTGTTAATGCCAAGGGCGAGCTAAGTCCGGAGCTGATTCAATCGTCAATAGATTTTAACAAAGGCCTGATTCGCGCCCACGTCGGTGCGGTTGGCAAGCCCTTGCCGATTGATACCGTGCGCGCTATTTTGGCGACTCGACTGAATATGTTACTGACCGGTTCACCGGGCATTCAACCGGCTTATTTACAGACCTATGTCGATATGCTTAACAAAAATGTCATTCCGGTCGTTCCTGCAAAAGGCTCTATCGGTCAGGCTGATATCACTGTTTTAGGACACGTGGCGCTGAATATGATAGGCGAGGGTGAAGTTTATTACAACGGTAAAAAAATGCCCGCCAAAGAAGCCTTTGCCGCCGCCGGTATCAAAATTGTTGACCCTTACGGTAAAGACGCCTTGGCCATTTTATCAACCAATGCCCTGTCTTTAGGACTGGCCAGTGAGGCGGTCGCCAAATTGAAACAATTGGTCAAGATGCAATCTTTGGTGTATGCCTTGAGTTTAGAAGCCTTAGATGGCAACGTTTCACCGATTCTGGCCGACAACGTTGAGCAAAAAGGTTTTACCTACGGGATTAACACGGCAAAAACCATTCGCGGACATTTGAATGGCAGCTATCTGTGGCAACAAAGTGAGGAGCGGGCGGTACAAGACCCGTTAAGTTTCCGTGATGCTCAGTGGATTATGTCAACTTTGGATGAAGCCACCGACAGAGCTGCGGCAAAACTGACTACCCAGCTTAATCACGGTGACGACAACCCGACGATTGCCGTCGGCGTCACAGCAGCCGGCAACGACAATGCCGAAAGCTATGAAGTGAAAAAACGCTATGTTGCAGGCAAAGGGGCATTATTCTCGGCCTCGAATTTTGACCCGACACCGTGGGTATTGGATTTTGAATACGCCACTATTGCCTTGGCACACAATGCCAATGCCGCCAGTCAGCGTATTATCAAAATGAATAACCCCAGATTTACCCATTTAAGCCGTTTTTTGGGTGGGGAAAAGACGTATCACGCCTTCGGTGCTATGGAAAAACCGTTTGTCAGCCTCACGCGTGAAATTCAAATGCTGGCCAATCCCGCCTCGGTAGCCAGTATGTCGGTTGCCGGTAGCATTGAAGATGTCGCCACCAATGCCCCCTTGGTGGTCAGTCGCTTAAATACCGCTGCCGATGACTATGCCTACGTTTTGGCGATGGAATTACTACACGCGGCACAGGCCATTGATTTGCGTCTGCAAAAAAATCCGGACTTGGCTTTGGGTAAGGCTACGCAAAAGCTATACAAGGCCTTTCGCGAAAAAGTGGCTTTTTTAAGCGAAGATCGCCCGCTCAGTGCTGATTTTGAAGCAGCGGCGGCGTTTATTATGGACTATCAGCCTTAATATAGTCGTGCCAATAATTTTCTGGTACAAGGCACATCATCGAAGACAGTACTATAGCTACGGTGAGATGACGTAACACTGTACCGGGAAATTAGTGTCATGACTATAGCATAAAGGTGTTTTGTAGAGATGGGGAATACCCTATCTCTACTTTATCGATGTGAAATAATAACAAACCGGCAAAATAACCTATCTTCGTCAAATACGTTTGTCGTAGCTAGTGCGCTACCTGCACGCGTTTTCCTTGATAGCTTATTTTTCGGAATTTTGGTATAGAATTAAATTTGTGATGATTTTCGATGCAAAATAGTCAATGCCGTACCCGACAAAATGACCACCGTGCCCAAAAACATTTGTGATGAGACCGTTTCATCAAGCAACAGTACGCCCCAAAAAATGCCAAACAGCGGAATAAATAAGGTGACCGTCACCGTTTTTGTCGGACCGATTAATTGAATTAATTGATAAAAAATAATCATCGCCACAGCTGTTGATAACACCGCAATGGCAACTACAGAACCCCATGCTGTCCAACTAATAGTCGTTTGAGGAAAGGATATGATAACGACTGGTAGCATCACCACACCTGAAGCTAATAGCCCCGAGGCTGCCGTTGTTATCGGGTTGATGTCGGATAAATATCGTTTGGCCAAATTGCTACTGATGGCATAACACAAACACGCCCCCAACGCGGCCATAAAAGCTGACAAACTCCCCCCGCCTTGCAGCTCGTCAAACATTAATAAAATAACGCCTAAAACCCCGATAACCAATCCTAAAAATTGCTGTTTTGATAAATAGTACTTAAAAAAGAAATGGGAAACCACCCCGGTCATTACGGGAACGCAAGCATTAATCACCGATGTCGTTCCGGCGCTTAATTGATAGGTGGCCAGCGTGAACAGCATAAAAGGAATCCCGGTGTTGAGAATACCGATTAAGGACAGTTTTAACCAGTTGACTTTATATTCTTCTAGGCGCTTTGCTTGCAATAATACTGGCAGTAAGATTAATCCGGCGATACCGACCCGCAAGCCGTTAAATGCATAGGCGCCAAATTCGGGAGCACCGACTCGCATAAACATAAAAGAAGCTCCCCAAACGGCGGATAGGAAAACAAAGTAGGCGGGGATTGTGTAATTCATGCATATGTTTTTTAGTAAAGACGACTAAATATAACACGTTAACCATCAAACTACCACGGAGACGGTTGGTGCAGATAACATTATCTACTTACGGGCGCGCGGGGTTGCAAAGCCCGTTTGTTTACGTCATGATAGCACGATGAACGTTCACCGCTTGCGCGAACAATTGAGTACTTCGATGATTGCCGTGTTTTTTGATCTTTGTCAAACGCGCAACCTATCGTTAACGGCAAGGCGCTTGGGTAAATCCAAATCTCAGGTCAGCACCTTGCTGCGGCAGTTAGAGACAATTACCGACTTAACATTAGTTAATCGAAAGGGTCGATTTTACCTCAATGAGCGGGGACTGAGTTTGGGAAAATCACTTTATGCCTTAATTAATCTGACCGGTTTTGCCGAACAAGTCAACATCGCCTACCTGCGCACCGGAAAAGCCCCAACAGTTGGTTATATTCGGGTCAAAATTCCCATCCGCTTTTTTGGCGGCGGCATGAGCCAGGCGTTGATTCGCAGCGTTGCCATTTGCCGCCGATTGCAGCCGACGGTCTTTATCTATTGCGAATTCTTCGACAATTACAATTACTACCACTATGACCAGACTTTTTGGTCGCCAGACTGGCCATCTTGGGGTGAGTTGACTGTTAACTACAATACCGAACCGTCGGTTGATAGCAAAGGCTATCTTTCACCATGGTGTCTGTTGTATGAAAATGAACACCGACAAGCAGCCATTGATAACCTTGAAACACTTAGTGCTTATCAGCTGGTTATTCCCAAAATGCCATGGGAAATGATGCAGCAGATGGTTAATTTTTTAGACAGCCATCGTATTCCTTTCGTCTATCATGACGTCGATTATACACAGTTACTTGCGCAAAAGTTGCCGGCAGATACTGTTTTGCTTGTCAATCGCTTGTTATTGACAACGGGACTGTGTCGCGGACATCAAGTTAGTCCTTTTCCGGCCGATTTAAGCGTCGGTTTTCAAATCCGGCAAAAAGGCAACCATCCCGTGCTTTCGCTATTTCGGTCGGTGTTTTTGCGCATGGTGCAAAAAAACGCACATTACTTTCCCATATGGCATAGCCGCCATACCTGGCGGCAATGGGACTATTTATACCAGGTCATGGCATCCGGCAGTTTTGTCGCTGCCTCTAAAAAGCTGTTTATTTCACAGCCGGCGGTCAGTAAACAGATACACCAAATGGAGCAAGCAGTCGGTACAAAACTGATTCGTCGCCATATGGGTAAACGAACATTGACAACGACGGCAATCGGACGCCTATACCTTGACATTGCCGAAGGAATACACGTCGCCAGTGATGATTTACTGCGACAAATTGCTACTCAAGCTTCGTATCAGCGTCAGGATTTAAATTTGGGCATTTTACCCAGTGTCGATGAAAACAGTCACTTGCTGGATTTGGTGATGAACAAGGTCAGTCGTTGGCAAAAACAATTTCCCGAACTGCGCATCAACATCGTTGAAGAGCGTCATCAACATTTATTAAGTTTACTGCACAATCAGGAGATTAATCTCGCCATTACCGAAGCTAATTCACCGAGCTTAACGCAATATTCCATCTCTCGACCCGAAGCCCTGGGATTGGTGATTCACCCTAAATTTTTTCAATCGGCAGCGATACCGACTGCCTTGACATGGCAGTCGGCAGTTACTGACTATCCTTTAATTTTGCTGAGAAAAAGTACCGGTATCCGCAGCATTATCGATTGGCAATGCTCGCAACTCGATATTGACTTACCGGTGGTGCTGGAAAGTGACAGTTTGAATCTCAATCAACGCTGGGTCAAGTCCGGCGCCTACGCGACAATTTTACCGCGTTCAGCCATGGGTGGTATCATCGAGCGGGGTGAGGCGGTTTTTATTCCCTTAACGCCGATTGTCTCGCGCGTCTTGAAAATCAGCTATCTCAAGTCACGGCGTTTAAACCCGTTTGAGCAGAGTTTACTTAAATCACTACGAGATGATGGTCTGGATGAGTCAGTTAAAAGGGCATTGTAGGGTTACCACATGGTGACATGCAATAGAACCCCCATTGATTTTGCCAAAATTAGACTCTGTTGGCCATTTTTTTGATGATAAGCACCTGTATTAAGGTATAATCGCCACAATAATTTACTCGTATCTCTCTATATCACCAAGGTAACTGATTAATATCATGACAAACTGGCAAACTAAACCGAGCGCGGTTATTTCAGGTGCGATTAAAGTCTCTGGGGACAAATCGATTTCTCATCGCAGTATCATGTTTGCTGCTTTGGCTGAGGGCCGGAGTGAAATTACCGGCTTTTTACAGGGTGAGGACTGTATTGCTACCAGGAAGGCCTTTGAAGCGATGGGCGTTAATATTCGCGACGAAGCGGATAAAATCGTTATTGACGGTGTCGGTTTGCACGGACTAAAAAAACCACAATTGGCTATTGATGTCGGGAATTCCGGCACCGGTATGCGTCTGCTTGCCGGCGTTTTAGCTGGACAAAACTTTTCTTCGACTTTAATTGGTGATGCCTCGCTGATGCAGCGGCCAATGAAACGCGTCGCCGAACCGTTGTCGGCAATGGGTGCCAACGTCAACACTCTGGATAATGGTTGTGCGCCAATTACCATTTCGCCGGCGAAACAATTGCGGGGAATCGAATGCCGTCAGCAAGTTGCCTCCGCACAGGTTAAATCGGCCATTTTACTGGCGGGGCTTTATGCCGACGGTGAAGTGGTTGTTCATGAGCCGGGCGTTAGTCGCGACCACACCGAGCGCATGTTGCGTCAATTTGGCTATGCCGTTGAAACGATTAAAAGCGGTAGTCATCGGACAACCAGACTAACGGGTGGTGGAAAATTAACAGCGACTAATATCACAGTGCCGTCTGATATTTCCAGTGCCGCTTTTTTCATGGTTGCCGGTGCCATTTCGCCTTGCCAGGGTGAAATCCGCATTGCTCAAGTAGGCATTAATCCGACGCGTACCGGTGTAATCAATATTCTGCGCTTGATGGGTGCTGATTTGCGTTATGAAAATGAATGTCAGGGAGCGGAACCGGTTGCCGATATTGCGATAAAACCGAGCCGCTTAAAGGGTATTAACGTACCCGTCGAGCTGGTGCCGCTGGCTATTGATGAATTTCCGGTGATTTTTGTCGCTGCCGCTTGTGCCGACGGCGAATTTGTTTTGCGCGGTGCCAGAGAATTGCGCGTTAAGGAAAGCGATCGCATCGAGGCAATGGCTGTTGGATTAACGGCATTGGGTGTCAATTGTCAGGTCCTTGAAGACGGTTTGATTATCCGCGGTAATCCTGACAATCCTTTCCCGAATGCGGCAACGGTCGACAGTTTAACTGATCATCGAATTGCCATGGCCTTTGCTGTCGCCGGTATTCGTGCTCAACACGGTATGCGTATTTTACACTGTGACAATGTTGCGACCTCTTTTCCCAATTTCGCCGAACTGGCCGAACAGGTTGGTTTATTTGTTGACGAGGTATCCGCGTGATGGCAACAATTATTACCATTGACGGCCCCAGTGGGGTGGGCAAGGGAACCATTGCCCAATTGTTAGCACAAACCTTCGGCTACGCACTGCTGGACAGCGGTGCTTTGTACCGGCTGACAGCCGTTAATGCGATGCGTTTAGGGCTTAATCCCGACGATGAATCTGAGGCGGCACAAGCAGTTAAGGATTTGTCGGTCGATTTTCGCGACGGCAAAGTGTTTTTACACGGCATTGACGTGACAAAAACCATTCGTGAAGAACGAACGGGACAAGTGGCATCAAGAGTTGCTGTACATCCGGTCGTACGGCAAGGATTATTTGACTTTATGCACGCTTTTGTCAGAGAACCCGGTATTGTTGCCGATGGCCGCGATATGGGAACTGTCGTTTTTCCGAATGCCGATTTAAAGCTGTTTTTAACGGCCTCTGCCGATATTCGTGCACAAAGACGATATAAACAGTTGAGGAGTAATGGAAAAGATGTTAACCTAGACACCGTTTTTTTTGAGCTCAACGAGCGTGATAAAAGAGACAGTAGTCGGTCGGCAGCACCGCTTGAACCAGCGAAGGATGCGGTAATTATCGATACCGGCGAATTGGGCGTGTTGCAAGTGTTTGAAAAAGTCAAAGCAGTTGCAGCATCACGCGGCATTGTGCCGTAATTTTTTAACTTTATTTTTATATTTTTGAGAACAAATACATGACAGAAAGTTTTGCAGATCTCTTTGAAAAGAGTTTGGATGCGGTTGAATTAAAAGCAGGCAGCATTGTAGAGGCAACCGTTGCCGATATCGGTAAGGATTTTGTAATCGTTAATGCCGGTTTGAAATCAGAAGGTTTTATCCCCGTGTCAGAATTTACCAACGCTGACGGTGAGCTCACCATCGCTGTTGGTGATACGGTTGAGGTGGCTCTGGAAGCTGTAGAAGACGGCTTCGGTGAAACGCGCTTGTCGCGCGAAAAGGCACAACGCTTGAAAGCCTGGAAACGTTTAGAAGATTTCATGGAAAAAGAAGAAGCGATCACAGGCCGTATCGATGGGAGAGTCAAAGGTGGCTTCACTGTTGATTTAGGTGATATTCGTGCCTTCCTGCCCGGTTCTTTGGTTGATGTTCGTCCGGTCAAGGATCCAAGCCATTTGGAAAACAGAGACTTGGAGTTCAAGGTCATCAAACTTGATGAAAAACGCAACAACGTCGTTGTTTCGCGTCGAGCTGTTGTTGAATTGGAATACAAAGCCGAACGTGAGCAATTATTGGCAACCTTGAAAGAAGGCGATGTTGTAAAAGGCATCGTCAAGAATTTAACCGATTATGGTGCCTTTATCGACTTGGGTGGTATTGATGGCCTACTGCATATCACCGATATGTCGTGGAAGCGCATTAAATATCCATCTGAAGTTGTTAATATCGGTGACGAAATTGATGTTAAAATTCTTCGCTTTGAGAAAGAACGCAACCGCGTTTCCCTCGGTCTAAAACAGTTGGGTGATGACCCCTGGACGAATTTGTCGCGCCGTTATCCGGTTAATTCACGTCACTTTGGTAAAGTGTCTAATATCGCTGACTACGGTTGTTTTGTTGAGATTGAAGACGGAGTTGAAGGTCTGGTACACGTTTCCGAAATGGATTGGACAAATAAAAACGTCAACCCGCGCAAATTTGTTTCTGTCGGCCAAGAAGCGGAAGTGATGGTACTCGAAATTGACGAAGGACGCCGTCGTATTTCTTTGGGCATGAAGCAGTGTCAGTCTAATCCTTGGGTTGATTTTGCCAATTCGCATCAGAAAGGCGATATTGTCAGCGGTGCAATTAAATCCATTACAGACTTTGGTATTTTCATCGGTTTGGAAGGTGGTATTGACGGATTAATTCACCTGTCCGATTTGTCGTGGAATACAGCCGGTGAAGTGGCCGTGCGTGATTATTCCAAAGGTCAAGAAATTAAGGCGATTATTTTAGCTGTCGATTCCGAACGCGAGCGCATTTCTCTCGGTGTTAAACAGTTGGATAAAGATCCATTCTCCACTTTTTTAGCCGAGCATGGTCGTGGCGGCATCGTTAAAGGTAAAGTTGTCGAAGTTACGCCGCAGTTGGCCACGTTGGACTTGGGTGAGGGTATTGTCGGCGAGATGCGTGTCAATGAATTTTCTCGCGACCGCCTCGATGATTTAACCACCAAAGTTAGCGTCGGCGACGAATTGGAAGCGAAAATCATCCATATTGATCGCAGAGCAAAACAGGTTTCACTGTCAATTCGTGCCAAGGATTTTGCCGAAGAAAAAGCGGCTATCAAAGACTACATGCGCACTGACAGCAGTTCAAGCAGTACCAGCTTGGGCGATATTTTTAAAGAGTTAAAAGATAACTAACGTGTAATAGTGTGTTGACAGGGGATGGCAATGCCGTGCCCTGTTGACCATTGACTGAACTCATCATCAACGGATAATATTTATGACTAAACTAGAACTCATTGAAAATTTGTCACTACAATTTAACCATCTAAAAGCTAAAGATGTAAAACAGGCGGTTTACACCACCTTTGAAGAAATTTGTCAAACGTTGGAAAGCGGTGATCGCGTTGAGATCCGTGGGTTTGGCAGTTTTTCCCTACATCATCGCGATGCGCGTGTCGGGCGCAATCCTAAAACAGGTGAAAAGGTTAACGTCAAGGCCAAATCAATTCCTTATTTTCGCGCCGGTAAGGAAATGCGTGAGCGCATTAACGATTCACTGGGCAGTGTGGATATCATCAGCTAAGGCATTCCATAGCCATGCCAAAAATTTTCCGTTACAGCGTTGCATCTTCTTGCCGTACTTAGAATACTGTCTGCGAATATGCGTCTTGTACCGAAAAGTTTTTGGCGCGACTATATTTGTCGCAATGAATTTACATAAACCGGTATTTTTGCCGGTTTTTTAGTGTGTTGAGTAAAGTTTTGTCGAGTAAGCCCGATTGGTTTTTGTTATTGACAGGCAAAGGGAGCTATTTGTTAATGGCAACCGCAGCTGTCTTGATGCTGTACTATTTTACCGACAGGCAAAGGCGCGGCGATGTTTCACTGACCAACAATGTCTGGTATTCATGTCATCTGGAGACGGTTGTTGACGGTGATTCCATCGAGGCAAAGTGTCATGACGACGGTAAGCTGCTGCGCATTCGCTTAAATCATATCGATGCGCCTGAAATGAAGCAAGGTGATTGGGGAAGAATAAGTAAAATGGCTTTAGCGGATTTATTAACGCCAACCATAGATATTCGTTTCCAAGGTAGAGATGTTTACCAGCGCTATCTGGGAGAGATCAAAAGTCGACAGCATATTGTCAATGTAGAACTGGTTGAAAGGGGTATGGCGCGAGTGTATAAACGCTACCATCCGCCTAAAATATACTTAACGGCAATGCAACGAGCTAAGGCTCAAAAAAGGGGCATTTGGCGAGAAACAGGATTGCACCAAGATCCGCAGAAGTTTAGGCGGCTATCGTATAAATAGGGCTAATCCAGAAAATAAAAAGCATACATTAAAACAGAAAGCTAAATGACGATAGCGACAGTAAGATTAGCAACTGTCCAGGGCAGATACCGAGCTTGTTTTTCGGGTTTAGTATCGGTAAATAATTTGGATAAAACCGGCATTTCCGCTACAATGTTTTCAATTTCTGTAACAAAAATCAAAGAGTCGGCATGATTGCATTATTAACGGGTACCATTCGTTATAAAAAAGCACCTTACTTAATTATTGAATGCGCAGGTGTTGGTTACGAAGTAGAAGCAACAATGACCGCCTTTAGCAACCTGCCCGCCATTGATCAACAAACGACGCTGTACACCCATTTGTCCATTCGCGATGATGCCCACGTGTTATTTGGCTTTGCCAGTCTTGAGGAACGCGATTTATTCCGTATGCTGATTAAGGTAAACGGTATTGGCCCCAAAATGGGTATTGTGATTTTGTCGGGTATGAATCCTAGCGAATTGGCCACCGTTATTGCCGCTGAAGACAGTATCTCACTGACTAAACTACCGGGTATTGGTAAGAAAACAGCCGAACGCCTAATCGTTGAACTAAAAGACAAGTTTAAACAGCTCCATGTTACTATGCCTGGCGTTGATCATACTGCCTCGGTTGAGTCTAGTCATAAGCATGATGCGGTTGATGCCTTGACGGCATTGGGGTATAAAACGGCAGAAGCAGAAAAAATGGTCGATTGGGTTTATCGCCCCGAATTGGATAGCGAGAAACTTATTCGCTTGGCCTTGCAGGCCAAAATGAAAAGGTAGCAGATAAAGTAATTATGATTGAATCAGACCGCCTAATAACTGCCAACACGTCACAAGATAGCGTTGCTGATATTGACACGGATCGTGCCATTCGGCCTAAACAATTAGACGAATACATTGGTCAAGAACCTATCCGTGAGCAGATGAGTATTTTTATCCAAGCGGCACGCAACCGTCACGAGCCGCTGGATCATACCTTGTTGTTCGGTCCGCCGGGGTTGGGAAAAACGACACTGGCCAATATTATCTCTACGGAAATGGGGGTTAATTTGCGCACCACGTCGGGCCCTGTGCTCGATAAAGCCGGTGATTTGGCGGCCATTTTGACCAATTTGGAGCCGCATGATGTCTTGTTTGTCGATGAAATCCATCGGCTCAGTGCTGTCGTTGAAGAAATTTTATATCCGGCTATGGAAGACTATAAAATTGATATTGTTATCGGCGAAGGGCCGGCGGCGCGTTCGATTCAATTGGATTTGCCACCTTTTACTCTAGTGGGTGCAACGACGAGAGCGGGACTTTTGACATCGCCGCTGCGCGATCGTTTTGGCATTGTCCAGCGTCTTGAGTTCTACACACCGGAAGAATTGCAGCGTATTGTGACGCGTTCAGCACGATTGATGCAAGTCGATTGTGACCAACAAGCAGCTTTAGAAATCGGCAATCGATCGCGTGGTACCCCGAGAATTGCCAATCGTTTACTGCGTCGCGTTCGAGATATTGCCGAGGTCACTGCCGATGGAGTTATCAGTATCACATTGGCCCGGCAGGCGTTGGATATGTTACATATTGACCACGCCGGATTTGATCACTTGGATAGACGCTTATTGGGTGATATTATTGCCAAGTTTAACGGTGGCCCTGTCGGGTTGGATACCATGGCGGCAGCCATTGGTGAAGAACGCGGCACCATAGAAGATGTGCTCGAACCTTATTTGATTCAGCAGGGTTATTTGATGCGTACCCCAAAAGGCCGCGTTGCAACCAGTCTGGCATATCGTCACCTCGGTATAGCGCGTCAGGAGAGTGATCAAGGACAATTGCTATAGTTAACCACACCACCATCGTAACACTATGACAATAGCCGTCGTACTAGGATTAATTGCTTTTTGCACGTCGACAATGGCCGGGATTTTCGGAATGGGGGGCGGATTGTTGCTGTTGGGCTTTATCCCGTCGTTTTTACCGCCTGCGGCCACCATTCCCGTACACGGCGTGGTGCAACTGGTCTCTAACATAAGCCGTGCCTATTTTTCCTGGCGGCATATCCGGTGGCAAGTTTTTACGCCCTATATTCTCGGTGGCGTGGTGGGTACGGCTTGTTTTGCATTTGTGCTAAAATCAATATCCTTAGCGTATTTGCCGCTTTTCATCGGCGGCTATATCCTGCTGTCACAATGGTCAAATATTTTTAATCGCTTGGTTGCGAAATTGGAAAGCTTTGCGCTTTTAGGATTTATCCAGGTTGGATTGTCGCTATTTAGCGGTACAATAGGCCCCGTGCATATGGTGCTGCTGCATAAACGCTATGATGATAAAGACGACATTGTCGCTACTGCCGCAGGCCTAATGACGGTAAAGCACGGTCTAAAAATTGTTGCTTTTATCGTGATTGGTGTCGAGCTTTGGCACTACCTCGATGTCATGGTCGTCATGTCTCTGGCCGCCATCGGCGGCAGTTATTTGGGGACTAGACTGAGGGGTAAAACGCAAAATAAACAATTTAGATGGGTGCTCAAGCTGTTGCTGTCAGTGTTGGCTATTAAAATGATTATTGAGGTGTTTTACTAATCAGTCACGTTAATTAACGCTTGGTATAGTGAGATAGTTTAATTCCTACTATGGCGTTGCGCCGTCTCGCTGTATTATCATTTCGACTGTTTCGATAAAAAACAATTAAAATTAAACAAATATGTCAAAAAAATATAATGCTGCCGATTTAGATGTTCTAAAGGGCTTAGAACCGGTGCAAGTTCGTCCGGGGATGTATACCGATACAACGCGTCCTAATCACCTGGCTCAAGAGGTGATTGACAATAGTATCGATGAAGCACAAGCTGGATATGCCACCCGCGTTTGCGTAGTGCTGCACCAAGACGGATCGCTATCGGTCACGGATAACGGCCGCGGCATGCCGGTTGATATTCACCCAGAAGAGGGTATCAGCGGGGTCGAATTAATTTTGACAAAATTGCATGCCGGTGGAAAATTTTCCAATAAAAATTACCAGTATTCAGGCGGTTTGCACGGCGTCGGTATCTCGGTTGTCAATGCCTTGTCCAAACGTGTTGAAGTCGAGGTGCGCCGCAATGGCAATGTCTATGAGATTGCCTTTGAAAACGGCTTAAAAACGCGAGAGTTGACGGTAACGGGAACGACGCTGAAACGCGATACCGGCACCATGGTGCGTTTTTGGCCGGATGAGAAATATTTTGACCACGTTCATTTTTCTCTCGAACGTTTAATTGGCAATTTGCGCGCCAAAGCCGTACTGAGTAAAAATTTGCAAGTCATTCTGATCGACGAAAAGAGTAACGAAGATATTCAAGAATATACCTGGCAGTTTGAAAACGGTCTGGTAACTTATATGAATCAAACTGTTGGTGAAGAAGCTATTTTGCCGGAGCAGCCTTTTTATTTGTCCTACAACGACGATGACGGTGAAATAGAAACGGTATTTTGTTGGTTTACCGAGCCAACCAATCAATCAATTTATGAAAGCTATGCCAACCTAATTCCAACCACCAGTGGCGGTACCCACGTCAACGGTTTGCGGTTGGGCATTGTCGAAGCGCTGCGTGAGTTTTGTGATTTTCGCAATTTGCTCCCGCGCGGTGTCAAGTTGACGCCTGATGACGCTTTTGAAGGTTGTCAGTTTGTCTTATCGATCAAAGTCCAAGATCCACAGTTTTCCAGTCAAACAAAAGAGCGCCTCAGTTCTCGCCGCATGTCCGGCTGGGTATCCGGTGTCGTTAAAGATAAACTCAGTTTGTGGCTCAATACCCATACCGAACAAGCTGAAAAAATTGCCGACTTGGTTATCCATCAAGCCCAAAAACGGCTAAAAAAATCCAAAAAAATTGTTCGCAAGAAAATTTCAAGCGGTCCTGCGCTGCCGGGAAAACTCACCGATTGTGTCAGTCAAGACAACAACGAAAGTGAAATTTTTCTGGTTGAAGGCGATTCGGCCGGCGGTTCTGCCAAGCAAGCGCGCCTAAAAGAGTTTCAGGCGGTTATGCCGCTGCGCGGGAAAATACTCAATACTTGGGAGGTCGATTCCGATCAAGTCTTATCCAGTCAGGAAGTCCACGATATTGCTGTAGCTATTGGCGTCGATCCCAACAGTGATAAGTTGTCGGGATTGCGTTACGGTAAAATTTGCATTCTCGCCGATGCCGACAGTGACGGAGCCCATATTGCCACCTTGATTTGTGCTTTGTTTATGAAACACTTTAGAAAACTGGTCATTGAGGGCCACGTTTTTGTTGCTATGCCGCCGCTGTATCGCATTGATTGCGGAAAAGAAATCCGCTATGCTTTAGACGATGCCGAGCGCGATGAAATTATGCAGTCGTTTGCCGCCGATAAAAAGACGAGCAATAAAAAAATCAGTGTAACCCGTTTTAAAGGACTGGGGGAGATGAATCCACCGCAGTTGCGCGAAACGACCATGGACCCAGAAACGCGTCGTTTAGTCCAATTGGTCATTGAAGATGGCGAGGTTGCCGAAGAGATGTTTGACAAGCTGCTGGCGAAAAAGCGCAGTAATGACCGCAAGCGCTGGCTCGAAGATAAAGGCAGTCTGGCAATCATTGACTAAGGAGTAGTGTAAAGAATGGCATTTAAAAATTTAGAAACGCTTCCCATTCGACAGTTTGTCGAGCAGTCCTATCTCGATTATTCCATGTGTGTGATTTTAGATCGCGCTTTACCCCATATTGGTGACGGGTTAAAACCGGTGCAGCGACGCATTGTTTACGCGATGTCCGAGTTGGGCTTATCGGCGCTTTCCAAACACAAAAAATCGGCGCGTACCGTTGGTGATGTTTTGGGTAAATACCACCCGCACGGCGATAGTGCCTGCTACGAAGCCATGGTGTTAATGGCGCAGGATTTTTCCTATCGCTATCCGCTGATTGACGGGCAGGGCAACTGGGGATCAATTGATGACCCGAAATCATTTGCCGCCATGCGCTATACCGAGTCTAAGCTGACCCGGTATGCTCAGGTGTTACTGCGCGAATTGTCACAGGGCACGGTAACGTGGCAGCCGAATTTCGACGGGACGCTAAAAGAGCCGCAATTACTGCCGGCCATGCTGCCGAATATTTTGCTCAACGGTGCGTCGGGTATTGCCGTTGGCATGAGTACGGATATTCCACCGCACAATATTGGCGATGTTGTCGCCGCTTGTCTAGCCGTGATTGATCATCCTGACATCACGGCGACGGAATTAGTCGATATTATTCAAGGCCCCGATTATCCGACTTACGGTGAACTGATAACAGCGAAAAAAGATTTACAGCGTTTGTACGAAACGGGCACGGGTTCAGTTAAATTGCGGGCAACCTACCGCATTGAAAACAAGACCATCGTCATTGATTCACTGCCGTATCAAACGTCCAGTGCAAAAATTATGGAACAAATTGCGGCACAAATGTCGTCTAAAAAGTTACCTATGATTGACGATATCCGCGACGATGCCGACCATGATCATCCCGTGCGTTTGGTATTGATACCGCGCTCTAATCGCGTCGATTTGGAGCAGGTGATTAATCATTTGTTTGCAACTACCGATCTGGAAAAAAATTATCGCGTTAACTTTAATATGATTGGCTTAAACAACAAGCCGCAAGTCAAGTCTATCAGCCAAATTTTAAGCGAATGGTTGACTTATCGCCGTGATACGGTCACCCGTCGCCTGCAGACGCGGTTGGCTGCTGTCGATAAACGCTTGCATCTGTTGGATGGTTTGTTGGTCGCTTTTCTTAATTTGGACGAGGTGATTCGCATTGTTCGCGAAGAGGATGAACCCAAGGCTGTTTTAATGGCGACTTTTGATTTGACCGAGGTTCAGGCTGAATATATCTTGGAAACCAAACTGCGCCACTTGGCGCGTTTGGAAGAAATGAAAATTCGCGACGAACAGGTCACCTTGCTAAAAGAGCAAAAATCGCTGAACGGTTTATTGAAAAGTCCCAAAAAACTAACCCAATTAATTCGCGATGAAATAGAAGCGGTTGGTAATGAATTTGACAGCGAACGCCGCACCTTGTTCATTGAACGTGACGCTGCGAAGGCTATCGAAGAATCTGATTTAATGCCGTCGGAAACAGTGACAGTGATCTTGTCCAAAATGGGCTGGGTGCGTTCTGCCAAAGGTTCACAGATTGAGCCGCACGATTTGGCTTATAAATCGGGCGATAAATATCAACATCACGTGACCGGCAAATCGAATGGTATGGCGGTGTTTTTGGCCAACGACGGTCGTACCTTTAGCTTGGCAGCCCATACGCTACCGTCAGCACGAGGGTTTGGCGAACCGTTGACGGGCAGATTGTCCATTGGCAACAGACAATGTCAGTACGTACTATTGGACCAACCACAATCAAACTACTTGTTTGTTTCCGATATTGGCTACGGTTTTATCAGTGCTTATAACAATATGGTGACGCGGACCCGATCCGGTAAATCCTTTTTGTCACCGGGTAAAGGCACCATTATGCCGCCGGTGAAATTGTCTGACAAAATAAAGTATATCCTCTTTATCACTGATGATGCCCGTGTCTTGTTGTTGGCCCGTGGTGAAATTTCTCAACTGGTGCGGGGTAAAGGCAACAAACTGATTCAAATTCCACCCAAAGCGATAAAAACAGGTGTTAGAGTAAAAGAAATTGTCCCGCTAGTCGGTACGGAAACTTTGCGTTTTAAAGTCGGGCGTAGGAAGGAAAATCTTTCTCCCGAAGCGTGGTTACAGTGGTTAAACAGCAGGGCAAAACGCGGACAACTTTTGCCCAAGGGTCTGGAAAAATATAAATTTATCGAAGTTAGCGCAGTGAAATAAGCTGTTTTCTGCTACAATGCAGCCCTTTTTGTTGATTACGGTTCACAGGTCTTATTTTTATGTCACTCAAAACTCGGTACGATGATATACCGAAAGTGGGCTTTATTAGTTTGGGATGCCCTAAAGCACTGGTTGACTCAGAGCGCATCTTGACGCAACTCAAAATCGACGGTTACGATATCGTTAATTCTTATGAGGATGCCGGCGTCGTTATTGTCAATACTTGTGGTTTTATTGACTCGGCCATTGCTGAGTCGTTGGACACCATCGGTGAGGCGATGGAGAAAAACGGTAAGGTTATCGTTACCGGGTGTCTCGGTCAGTCAAAAGATAAAATTATTGACGTTCATCCCAAAGTATTGGCAATCTCCGGTGCCCACGCCTACGAAGAAGTGATGTCGCATGTTCACAAACACCTGCCGAAACCACTGACTAATCAATTTATTGATTTAGTGCCGCCGCAGGGCGTAAAACTAACGCCGCGTCATTACGCTTATCTAAAGATATCCGAAGGCTGTAACCATAATTGTTCCTTTTGTATTATTCCCGATTTGCGTGGCAAGCTGGTCTCCCGCCCTGCTGGTGACATCATGGCCGAGGCAGAACGCCTGGCCAATGCCGGCGTTAAGGAGATGATGGTGATTTCCCAAGACACCAGCGCTTACGGTGTCGATATTCGTCACAAAATGGATTTTTACGGTGGTCGGCCGATTAAATCGCACCTCAGGGCAATTTGTGAAGCGCTGTCGCAGTTTGATATTTGGACACGGTTGCATTACGTCTATCCCTATCCTAGCGTTGACGGTTTGATGCCACTGATGGCAGAAGGCAAAATACTTCCTTATCTGGATATTCCTTTTCAACACGCCAATCACGATATCTTGCGGGCCATGAAACGCCCGGCTCACGCCGAAAAGGTCATTGAACGCATCGCTAGGTGGCGCCAAATAGTGCCGGATATTGCCTTGCGTTCAACATTTATCGTCGGTTTTCCCGGTGAGACCGAAGCGCAGTTTCAGGAATTGCTCGACTTTTTGGCCGAAGTCCGTCTTGATCGCGTTGGCGCCTTTACCTACTCAAATGTTGACGGGGCAAAGGCTAACTACCTGCCCAATCATATTCCCGAAGCAGTTAAAGCAGAGCGTTTGCAGCGATTGATGGCATTGCAATCGACAATCAGTGCCGAAAAATTGGCCGATAAAATCGGCTCAATCCAGCCCGTGATCATTGACAGCCTGATTGACGACGAAGACGTGGACAATGTCGCCTTGGGACGAACCATCTACGATGCCCCTGAAATTGACGGCATTGTGCAAGTAGAAAATATTTACGGTGTCGAACCCGGACAGGTGATACACGTGGAAATTATAGACGCTACCGACCACGATTTAATTGCCGTGCCTGCATAATCGCTTGGCTTTGAAGACGGCTGACTTTGAGAAATTCCATTCCGTGGCGCATCAACTATTCCTTATATAGAATAGTAGGATAGTCGTACTTTAAAACTTTATGTTATAAAGATGGATATAAATAGTTTGTCTTTGTGTCGTTTTTCGTCTGCCGTGTTCGGTCATTTGGTTGTAGTATAAATGCAAATTTAATCATACAAACTTAACTGAGGACACTATGTACACAGAGATTTTAGATAGAATTGAAAAGGAAGAAATTAAATATATCGACTTGCGCTTTACCGATACAATGGGGAAGGAACACCATTTTACCATTCCGGTCAATCAAGTTGACGAAGACTTTTTTGAAAATGGCAAAATGTTTGACGGCTCGTCAATCGATGGTTGGAAATCCATTAATGAGTCGGATATGGTGTTGATGCCGGATGTCTCAACAGCATTTATTGATCCCTTCTTTAATGATAAAACCCTTAATATCTCCTGTGATATTATCGAGCCGGCGACCTTGCAGGCCTATGGTCGTGACCCGCGTACGCTGGCAAAACGTGCAGAAGCCTATTTGCGCTCTACAGGCATTGCCGATACGGCATTTTTTGGCCCCGAGAATGAATTTTTTATCTTTGACGATGTGCGTTTTAGAAACGATATGTTCGGTGCCGGTTTTGATATTCATTCGGAAGAGGGCATGAACAATTCTGCCACCGAGTACGAGGACGGCAACACCGGGCATCGTCCGTTTTTAAAGGGTGGCTATCTGCCGGTACCTCCCGTCGATACGCTGCATGAAGTGCGTGCGGAAATGTGCGATGTGTTGGAAGAAGTCGGTTTACAAGTAGAAGTTCATCACCACGAAGTGGCAACGGGTGGACAGAGTGAAATCGGTGTTGCCTTTAATACACTGACGAAAAAAGCCGATGAAATCCAAAAATTCAAATACGTTATTCACAATGTAGCGCACCAAAATGGCCGCACTGCGACTTTTATGCCTAAACCGCTCGTCGGTGACAACGGTTCGGGCATGCATGTCCATATGTCGCTGGCCAAAGACGGGGTCAACTTGTTTACCGGTGAATCTTACGGCGGTTTATCGGAGACGGCGCTCTACTACATCGGCGGCATTATCAAGCACGCCAAAGTTATTAATGCTTTTACAAATCCTTCAACCAATAGCTACAAGCGTTTGGTCCCTGGTTTTGAAGCACCGGTTATCTTAGCCTACTCGGCAAAAAACCGTTCGGCCTCGATTCGTATCCCGTATATTGCCAATCCCAAGGCCCGCCGCATTGAGGTGCGTTTCCCCGACTCAACGGCAAATCCTTACTTGGCTTTCGCCGCTTTATTAATGGCGGGTCTCGACGGTATTCAGAACAAAATCCATCCCGGTGATGCAATGGATAAAGACTTGTACGACTTACCGTCGGAAGAGTTGGATGATTTGCCGCAAGTGGCGTTTTCTTTGGATGATGCCATAAAAGCATTAGACGAAGACCGCGAATTTCTGTTAAAGGGCGATGTCTTTTCTAATGATTTGATTGATGGTTATATCGCTCTGAAAAAAGGGGAAGTTGAACGTTTGAATATGTCAACCCACCCCATTGAATTTGAAATGTACTACAGCTTATAAGTAAAAGATACGGTTGACAATAACCAAGGGCGGTTTTACCGCCCTTTCTTCACCGCTTAACAGTTGGGACAAGATTTAAGTCAATTAAACATCAATACCAGACAAATCGACAAAGGCAGACAGTAGCTGTGGCGAGGCGTTACACCTAAACCATTTTCGAATGGGTCGGATAAATACATAATGCAGTTATTTGCCAACATGTGCATTTTGCAAAGATTCCAATATATAACAAATAAGGCACACACCATGGATAAAAAACTCTACAACCACTTACACGACCACGACAGCTGCGGCGTTGGCTTTATCACCAACAAGCACAGTAAACAAACACACAAAGTCTTGGAATATGCCCATCAAGCCTTATGCAAGGTGCCGCACCGCGGTGGTATGAATGCTAGCGGCGTGGGGGATGGTGCCGGTATTAATATTGATATTTCCGTCAATTTTTACCGTGAGTTGACGGGCAATGATAATTTGCGCCTCGGTGACTTCGGGGTGGCTAACTTTTTTATGCCGAATAAAGCGGGAAATCCTGTCGGTTATCAAGCCTGTTATGATTTACTGAGACAAATTTTTGCCAGGCATAACTTCCCGTTGCTATTGGAGCGCATCGTCCCCGTTGATAATGGCGTCTTAAATCAACCCAGTCAGCAAGCTCAACAACCGATTTTACAGTGGGTTTTTGCTTCTCCCGATGACAATCAGGATTTGGCAGATTTTAGTCACCGCATTCGCGAGGCTTTAATTGAGTTGGAGTATATCGCCTTCCAGAACGATAAATATGCCGATTTTTACACGTTGTCGATGTCTGCACGCACGCAGGTTTACAAGGGACTGCTTAATTCGTGGGAAGTCATTCCTTATTTTAAAGATTTAAGTGATCGGCGGCATCAAGTGTCGATGCTATTTTTTCACACCCGCTTTTCCACCAATACTGCTCCGAATATTTTCTTTGCCCAACCGTTTCGCCGTATGGCACATAATGGCGAACTCAACACCGACCGAAAAAATCGCTTGAGCGAAGATGCCATTGCCCGGCATCACGGAAAAACCCTAATTTTTCCGCCGGGGCAATCGGATTCGGCACGACTTGACCAAACTTTGATGCGACGTATCCACGAAGACCGTTTGGCAGTCGATACAGCCATTTTACAAATGATGCCGCCGGCTTGGGAAAACGATAACGATTATCCTCAGGACGTGCGCGATATGCTGGCCTATTTTTCCTTGTTTGAAGAAAAAAATGATGGACCTGCTGCCATTGTTTTTTGTGACGGCATTAAAATCGGGGCACGCCTTGACCGCTTGGGTCTACGTCCCTTGCGCAGTGTGGAAACGCGCGATTATCTGGCGGTAATGTCGGAGGCCGGACAAATCCATTTCTCTTCCGAAGCTGTCATTAAGCGCGGACGGATTGAGGCCGGCGGCATGATTTTGTTCGACCATAGCGACGGCAACATTTATTATTCGGATGAAATTTTGGCGAAAATGGCGAAGGAGAGAAATTATTCCGACTTGCTCGATAAAGCCCGTTGCCGCTTAACCCATCTGCCTGCCATGACGCTTTCAGATTATCGTCCCAGCTATGATTTATCGATGCCGGCACGCCACGTCGCCTATGGGCTGAATCAGGAAAGTTTTAAATTTATGCTTGACCCGATGTTACAAACCGGGGCGGAAAAAGTCTCGGCGATGGGATATGGCACTGCCCCCAGCGGTTTATCGGGCGATGAGGGCGGACTGTTTCGCTATTTTACCCAGCGCTTCGCTCAGGTCACCAACCCGCCGTTAGACTCTCTGCGTGAATCCGATGGTATGAGTCTGCGCGTCACTTTGGGGGGAAAACCCTATTTTAAAAACAATAATAATAAGCAATTGGTTCTCGACTCACCCATTTTACTACCGCAAGAAATCACCTCCATCTTTACTGCAGGGCAACGGCAGCAGCTCGGCACGACCGTCATTGAAACGCTGTATCCGTATCGCCCCAAGCAAGCTTTATCCGACTATGAAAAAGACTTGCAGACCGCTCTGGATGACGTCTGTAAGCAGGTTGTCGATGCCTTTGCCGCCGGCAAGGATATTGTCTTTTTAGACGACAGTAATATTGATGCCGAGCATATTGCCTTACCGGCGGTTTTAACGATTGCAGCGATTAATCAACAACTGGTGGAACAGGGGTTGCGCTTTCAAGGCAGTATTATTTACAGTACCGGACAGGCGTGTTCAACTCACGATATTGCCGTATTATTGGGTTTTGGTGCATCGGCAATCCATTCCGTTACTGCTTACGAACGAGCGAGGGTACTTGCCGATAAGGGTGAAAAACGCGATGAACAAGTTGAAAAATCGCTGTACCATTTTAAAAAAGCGGTGGAAAAATCGCTATTAAAAACCATGGCGAAAATCGGCCTGTGTACGGTGGAAAGTTATATCGGCGGGGAATTTTTTGAAGCCAGTTTCTTAGACACCAGAGACCCGAGACTAGCCGCCGTCTTCCCGCATATTAACGCCCCGCTGGCGGGAGCAACCTTTAGCGATATTGTCCTGAGCAGTGTTAATTGGCACCGCAAAATGCTCAGCGTTATCGGCGATGAGGAGCAGTCCATGCCGTTGTTGGGACTGTTCAAAGAACGGCAAGAAGGAGCAGGGCATACCTTTGGCAATATTGCTGTTAAAGCCTATTCCGGTATGACCGGCGAAGATGTTCAATTGGAAAATAATCAAGCCGAACTCGATAGTACCGCAGTATTAACCGAACCGACAGTGGTGATTCCGCCAACTAACGATAAGCAGTTGCAGCAAGCTAAAAAACTGAGCCTTGAAGAAATTAATCATCACACTATTACAGACGGCTATCGGGCGTTTAGCAAAGATTTAACCGTCGAACGCAATTTTCGTCCGGCAGCATTGCGTGATGTATTGGCTTTTCCTGTCAATTTAACGTCATTAAATACAACTGAGGAATTTAGTCAGGCCCTAAGTCGTATTAACTGTCACGGTAATATTGCCGTGGCTGTGCAGGGTGTCAGCATTACCCGCAACAATGGCAACGGCAATGAGCAGCAATGGCGGCTGTTATCAGCCAATAAACAACGTCTGCAAGCACTGGCTCGAGCTTTGTCAGACTTTTTTGTCACTTCAGCTCAAGTGCAAGCACAAACTATCCGTTTGGCCAAACCAGACAATGAGCGTGCCGCCGTTTTTGCCGCCCTGTTTTCCACTGCGTCGGCGATTGCCCTTAATCAGGTACAACCTGCCAGCGAGATTTTACCGACCTTGGTGACCGGGGCGATGAGCCACGGCTCACTCGTTACCAAAACCCACGAAGCGGTTGCCACGGCGGTCAATATGGTCGGTGGCAAATCCAACTGTGGTGAAGGCGGCGAAAACCTGTCGCGTTACAATACTTTAAAAGGCAGCAAAATCAAACAAATTGCCTCTGGGCGTTTCGGTGTATGGACGGGCTATTTGGCCGATCCGATGTTAGAAGAATTGGAAATTAAAATTGCCCAAGGGGCAAAACCCGGCGAAGGAGGGCAGTTACCCGATAAAAAAGTCACCGTAGAAATCGCTGCTTTGCGCGGCGGTACGCCAAGAGTGGAATTAGTTTCTCCGCCGCCGCACCACGATACTTATTCCATTGAAGACTTGGCCCAACTCATTCACGATGCCAAAGCCGCCCGCGTTAAGGTCATTGTCAAATTGGTCTCCACTGAGGGCATTGGTACCATCGCTGTAGGCGTTGCCAAAGCCGGTGCCGATGTTATTAACATTGCCGGTAACACCGGCGGTACCGGGGCAGCGCAAGTGACCAGCTTAAAACACACGGGACGTATTGCCGAACTGGGTATTGCCGAGGTGCACCAAGCTCTTTGCGAAAATGGTTTTCGCGATAAAGTCATTTTGCGTTGTTCCAATGCCCATCAAACGGGTAGTGACATCGTTAAATCGGCAATGATGGGCGCGGATTCGTTTGAAATGGGTACGGCAGCACTGATGATGCTGAAATGCGTGATGGCAAAAAACTGTAACGTCAAATGCCCGGCAGGACTGACCACCAACCCGGAAGTCTTTGACGGTGATCCGCGTTCACTGGCACAGTATTTGGTTAATATGGCCCACGAAGTGCGGGAAATTCTCGCATCCCTTGGCGTAAAGTCTTTACGCGAGGTGCGCGGCCGCACCGATTTGCTGCATTTAATTAAGCATAAAAATATTGTCGGGCATCTGGATATGTCGGCACTGCTCTATCACGCTAATAATATCCATGTGGAAAAACCAATTTATTTACAGGCCGATTACCATTTGGATGAGGAAATGTTTGACTGGCTGCAACAGGCTTGGGACGGCAAAGAACCGTTTGCCCCGCAAAATCTGGGCGAATATCAATTATCGAATACACATAAAAGTTTTGGTGGGCGACTAAGTATCGATATCGAACGGTGGTTAAATTACGACAACCCTGAAATTTGTCACAGTCATTTAGTTAAACGCTTGGATAACGGACGTTATGTACTGAACGATTCAACTGTGACGGTCAATACTTATCGCTCGGCCGGGCAGAGTTTTGGAGCGTTTAATAATACCGGTATTACCTTAATCCACCGCGGCACTTGTAATGACGGGGTGGGTAAGTCGATGTCGGGCGGGCGGATTGTCATTAAAAGCCCGGGCGGCGGCGATGTCGATAACAATGCTAACCGTCAAGGTAATGTCTTGATTGGCAACTTTGCCTTGTTCGGAGCCACTGGCGGACGGCTGTTTGTCGAGGGACAAGCCGGTGACCGCTTTGGTGTACGTAATTCCGGGGCGTTTGCCGTAGTTGAGGGCGTGGGCGATTTTGCCTGCGAATATATGACCGGTGGTGTGATAATTAATATCGGCGGTTACGGTAAGGGCTTTGGCAACGGCATGAGCGGCGGTATTGCTTTTCAATATGACCCCGGCGGGAAGATTGCCAGCCAATGTTCGCAGGACTCGGTGGTATGCAGAAGTTTTTCCTGTGCCGATAGTGAGTTTATGCAACAGCAACAAACGGCGTTATTGCGTTATCTAAAAGCCCACCGCCGGCGTACCCATTCGCCGCGCGTACGGGAGATATTGAGTGATTGGGAAAATAGCCAACGCGATTTTTATATTTTGATTCCCAAAGCGTGGTATGCCAACCATTGCCTAACGGTATTACAAGATAATTTGGATGCCAAAACGTGGATAGAGGAATTATCGGTAGACAGCAGCCGGCGTTTGGTCGAGGCCATTGCCAAAGCCTACAGCGATAATCAGCCGTTATTTGACGGGCAAATCCCCAGTTATGATGATAGCAATGTTGAATTAAGCAGTCAGCTGACTACTACGGCGGGCATTTATCTGAGAGCCATGCAAATTATCGAGCAAGATAAGGATGAGGAACAAAACATTACACCAAAACAGTTGATTATTGACCAAGATTATCGTCTGATTGAGCAGTTAAGCAAAGATATTAAATTGGCAATTGTTGGCGTTAGTGACGAGGATTTAATTCCGATGATAGCCGATAAACGCTTGGCAGATTTCACTACGGCGATGTCTGAACGTGCCGTCAATGATAGTCTTTCGGAAAGTGTTGATATTTGGGTGGTATCACGCCGCAAACGTATTGATTTGGCACTGGCACAAACCGGCAGCATTAACCGCTACCTCTCGGCGTATTACAGCGAGGTAATGAATAAACATCTAATGGAAATGGCTAAGGTGGCGTAATTTTGATGATGGGGGGTGAAGCGATGTTCGGTCAGTGTTTATGTGGGTGTGTAAAATTTTCCTGCAAATTCAATCAATCGCCTATTACAGAATAAAACAGCCTTAATCACTGGTGCTGCTCGCGGCATAGGTCAGTCTATTGCAGAATTATTTCATCGTGAGGGGGCAAATGTTATTATCTCCGACATTAATGATACAGCCGGTTCTCAGTTAGCACAAAAATTGGGAGAAAGATGTCAATATTTGCATTTGGATGTGGGCGATGAGGGTGATTGGCAAACAGCTGCCAAGCAAATAATGGAAATGAATGCTTCGCTGGATATTGTGGTCAATAACGCGGGGATTACCGGCTTTTTGGAATCAACGGGGCCGTGGGATGCTGAACATTGTGATTTGGCATCTTGGCAAGAAGTTCACAGAGTAAATGCAACCGGCGTGATGCTTGGCTGTAAGTATGGCATTCAATTAATGAAACATAACGGTGGGAGTATTGTCAATATTTCCTCTCGAAGCGGGGCGGTTGGTATCCCCGCTGCGGTTGCTTATGCATCCAGTAAAGCCTCATCGCGCAACCACAGCAAAAGTGTTGCATTGTATTGTGCCGAGCAAGGTTATGCGATTCGCTGTAACAGCATTCACCCTGCGGCGATTATGACCCCGATGTGGGATGCTATGTTAGGCGAGGGTGAGACTCGTAAGAAAATGATTGCCGATGTTGAAGCCGGTATTCCAATGGGACACTTTGGTGAAGCATTGGATGTGGCTTACGGGGCTTTGTATTTGGCCAGTGACGAGAGCAAATATGTGACGGGCATTGAGTTGACCATTGATGGCGGGATATTGGCCGGCAGCCAGGCGAAACCGACAAAAAGTTCGTAGACGATAATCAGTTAGCTCAAAATGGTAAATAAATAAGATGAAACCAGTAATTAAAGAAAAATTTGATAGTTATCCGCAAGAGGCAAGAAATTACCTAATGGATATTAGAGGGCTAATTTTTGCGGTAGGTGAGAAGGAAAAAGTAGGCACGATTACGGAAACGTTAAAGTGGGGGCAGCCCAGTTATGCTTGCCATCAGGGCAGCCCGGTAAGAATCGATTGGAGCCCGAAAGCTCCTGATAGCGTGTCCCTTTATTTTCACTGTCAAACAACACTGGTTGATACGTTTATAGAATTATATAAGGATAGCTTAACATGTGTGGGAAACAGAGAAATTGTCATTCCGCTTTCCGCTCCCATACCTGTTGAAGAGCTCGGCGTCTGTATTTCCCTGGCACTGCGTTATCATCGCATTAAAAAGCTACCGTTGCTTAGTATGTAAGATTTTTTAGGTAGTAAACCATAATTATTTAGGAAGAAAATAAAAATAAGATGAAAAAACTAAAACTCCCTTTTTCCGGCAAAGATTTACCGCTGTCGGACGGCCAACGCGTCTGGTTAGACGGGCTGCTGTCGGGATTTTCCCAACAGGCGGTGATTCGTAAAGACTTTGCCGAAGATATGAATATTGGCCTGCCACTGGCGATTCTTTATGGTTCACAAACGGGCAAT
>PDWJ01001240.1_pt1 | contig 32408 bp, 30 predicted proteins | sample 1430881 | NCBI WGS metagenome assembly PDWJ01 (sample SAMN01162460, study PRJNA174530) | Oral metagenome, whole genome shotgun sequencing project. | biome: Marine environment; feature: Marine mammal; material: Swab sample of the gingival sulcus; isolation source: swab sample of gingival sulcus...
TGTTGACGCGGTAGCTGCTTTTCGCTTGCTATGGGTGTTTTTACTTCTCGAATTTTTACTCAACAGCTCTGCCAGGAAGCTGAATCGCTCAGATTAGGTCTGATTTTTTTGAAACGTCAGGAATCTTCCCCGTCTCTGATCTAAGGCGGAAAACCCGCATCCCATATACCTCACCCTATTTTCCTGTTTTTCAAACAAAAAAGAAGGATTAAAATCGACGTTCGATGTTCTCAGGTCTGGCTTGCAGCGTGGAAACCCGCAGCCCATCTACCCCGCCCCATTTTCTTGTTTTTTTGGGCAGAAACTGAGGTGGAAGGTACCAGATATCCTCACGGTCAAAAGCATACCCATTGGGGGATTTCCCGGAATGCGATAAGGCGAGATGGTTACATTCCGATGCCATTTCCTGTAATCCCCCCTGGGCAACCAGGCGGTTAGGTAATCTCGAATCCGTTGATTTAAAGCCGAATATCACTGACCGCCCTCAGAGCGGATGGTTTAATTTTAACTTGACAGATCATCGCGGTTGGTATTATTTAAAATAACCCGTTTTATTAAGTTCTGTCCAAAAATAGCAAATTTGATCGAGATCAAGGCTTTCGAACATTTATACCGCAGGCGCAGGGTTGATATGCCGGGGATAGAAATGTTCATATAAAGCAGATATCGGGCAAATTGAGCATTTCCGGATGAGCACAAGTTAACAAATTTGCAGGCCTTACGGCATGCGGCTGGACTCAAGTGCGCATGAAAGTGAAGGTGCGGCGGGAGGTGTCCTCTTACCGTGCCTTCTCTGTTTTTGGGCAAGAACGATGAATTCAGACCACCGTTATCGTTAAGGAGGAGAGATGAGAACCAATATCATTTGTTTTGTTGGGGTGCTGTGCCTGCTCATGGCAACGCATGCCTTTTCGGATGATTTGATTGGTGAAAATAATTTAGCCCCGCTGGCGGATGCCGGCGGCAACTGGGTGGTCAGAGAGGGAACAACGGTAATCCTCGACGGCAGCTATTCAAGCGATCCCAATGGCGACAATTTGACGTATAGATGGGAACAAATCGACAAGACTGGCTACAAGGTTGAGCTAACGGATGCCACATCCATGCAGCCGTCGTTCACCGCACCGACGGTGCCGGCCGACGGCGCGATACTGGTGTTCAGACTGACGGTTGAGGACCCGGAAGGGTTGACGTCGACGAGCGAGGCCAACGTATTCGTCAATTATAAAAACGATCCCCCTACGGCCGATGCCGGTGACAACCGTGTGGTAGATGAAACGGAGCAGGTCAGGCTGGACGGTAGTAAGTCGTCAGATCCCGAAGGCGACACGCTGCGCTACGAATGGATCCAAATCGATACCAGCGGATTGAAGGTCACATTGTCTAAAGCCGATTCGGCAACGCCCACTTTTACCGCGCCAGATGGGAACGGTGACCCAAAGACCCTGGTGTTCAGGCTGACGGTCACGGATCCCGGAGGGTGCACATCGACGGACAAGGTGTCGGTTCGAATCATGTTCAAAAACGATCCGCCCGCGGCCAATGCCGGCAAAGATCAGACAGTAACCGAAGGCAAGCAGGTTAAACTCGACGGCCGAAATTCATCCGATCCGGATGGGGAAACCTTGCGCTATCGATGGGTGCAGGTCGACCACAGCGGATTTTCCGTTGAGTTATCGGATGCCCGCTCGGCGACGCCGACCTTTACGGCCCCGGACATCAGCACCGAGGAAGTAAAACTTGCCTTCAAGCTGCAGGTTTGGGATGGTCAATGGCGGTCTTCGACAGATCGGGTGCAGGTGACCGTCCGTATGATCAATGAACCGCCCATAGCCGATGCCGGCAGCGACCAGACCGTGGACGAAGGGGCGCCCGCGGTAACCCTGGACGGCAGCGCCTCATCCGACCCCGACGGTCACCATTTGTATTACGCATGGACCCAGGTTGACGACAGCGGGTACGCGGTTGATTTATCGTATCCCAATTCGGCGACACCGACCTTCAGCGCCCCGGATGTCGGCAGGCCCGGGGTGGTGCTTATTTTCAGGCTGACGGTGAAAGATACCGGCGGCCTAACATCAACAGACGATGTTCAGATCCCCATTGTATTCGACAACCACCCGCCGACGGCAGATGCCGGTAAGGGTTGGAGAGTGGACGAGGCAAGCGTGGTGGTCCTCGACGGTCGGGCCTCATCCGACCCTGATGGGGGAATGCTGAAGTATGCCTGGAAACTGTCCGATGGCGGCGGCTATCCGGTAGAATTGTCCGATGCCGACACCGCTACACCATCTTTCCGTGCGCCCGCCGTTGAAGCCGGTGGTGCATCCCTGATCTTTGAACTGACCGTCACGGACAACGGCGGACTCAGCGCCACCACCACCGTCTGCATAGACGTGGACGATACCCCTGCCGTTACCCGTTCCGTTTATGCGACGGAGGTGATCGACTATGGCGCCAGCCCGATGCCCGATTCCGGTATGTTCATGAACTGGAACCGCACCGACGGTTTCTTTAAAAATGCCGTCGGTGCTTACCCCGAAGCCGGTGCGGACCTGAATCATCTCCTGGCTCCCATGGATTCGACCACCGCCGCTGGTTGGTGTGTGGATGCCAGCGGCGGGTATTTGACCCTTGCTTTCGAGACCGTTTTCCAGGCCGATGGCACCGCTGAAGCAGACATCGTCGTCCACGGTTTCGGCGACGCCTACAATACGCCGCACACTGATGAAAAGGGTGCCGTAACGATATCGGTTTCACCTGACGGAGAGATGTGGACGGTGGTTTCCGACTACGCAGGATATGCCGACGGCGACACCTGGACGCCCAATCTCGACTTTTTCGAATCACCGTCCGGTGTACCGGCACCCGTGATTGAAATCGATCTGGATGACGACATTGCCAACGCCTACATTGGCCCGGTTGCCTACATTCGTTTCCGGCTGGGTGACGGATCCACCGGACACGGGAGTTCTTTCTTTATCACCGCGGTGGAAGGCGGAAAAATCAATATACCACCGATAGCCGATGCCGGCGTTGACCGGGACATCCATCCGGGAGCAACGGTGACCCTGGACGGGCGGAATTCCGAGGATATCGATCAAGGCGTCGGCACCTATACCTGGACGCAAATCGACACGGGATACGGAAACACGGTGGTGCTGGAAGACGACACCAGTCCCACTCCGGTCTTTATCGCGCCAGCCAGGACCGGCGTAGAACTGACTTTTGAGCTGACCGTTACCGATCTTGCCGGGAAGACAGACACGGATACCGTTACCCTCACCACGGCCCCCGCCATGCACACTGCCAGCGACTATGTCAGTTGGGTCGTATCGGAATTCGGCTGCCTCTCCTGGAATGATCGAACCGCAGATGGTGGTGCCCATGCCCTGGGGCCACCCGACTTTGGCAAAACACCGGAGGGAGATTGTTCAGGCTGGCAGACCGGAACCGGTGACCTGGTCTTGCTATTCGATCCTCCGCTCGCAAATCCGAACGGCTCGGAGGACCTGGTCATCGCCCACTGCGGAACCGGCCGAACGGTTGTATTGGTCAGCGCCTACGGCCAGGTCTGGAATCGTCTGAGCACCCTGCCGGCCGGGGATCCAACGTGTGAAGCGGTAACCTACACCACCTACGATATCGGCGAAGCGGGCATCGACGATGTTCATCTTGTCAAAATCGAGAAGACGGGGTCCTCGCCACGATTCATTGATGCGGTCTTCGTGCCGGCCGAAACATCTGGTAGCACGGCCCGGGGCATCGAGGCCGATTAGTCCGCCGGTAGTGAGAAACATACGAAAAAGCGATCCGGGAAGTCTGCACCAACAGCGCCGTCTCTGATATAAAATCATGCGATGCTGAAAAGAGCGAACAATTTGGCAGCAATCCGGTCGATCGCCATTGCTATATGGGTGTGCCTGCACGGCACGGCCCTGGCACATCCAATTTCAATGAGTTCGGTTGCCGCGAACCTCCTTCCGGATCGCCTGATGGTCAACATGAAAATCATGATCGAAGATCTGGTCATGATTCAGGGGCTGGCCACCGGGCCCGATGACCGGTATCCCCAGGCCGAACTGATGGCCGCGGCCCAGCGTCACCGTGATTTTTTGCTGCAAAATTTTTCCGTATGGGATCAGGCGGGTCTGCGGGTGAAGGGTGTGCCCATGCGGATCGATACCGGTGAAATCCCACCGGAGGGTGCCCGGCAGGAAGATTTGATGGCGCTGCATGTATACTACTATTGGTCGTTTGCACTGAACGGCAAGCAGAACTATCTGACCTTTAAGCAAACCTTCGGCGGACCGGACGCGCTGCTGCCGGCCTTCATGGAACTGATCGTTTTTCAAAACAATGTGTTGCTGCAACCTCCGGTGCCGCTGCGCCAGGAAATACCGTACACACTGGAGTTTGATTGGAAGTCACCTCCCCGCAAAGCGGCACGCAGGTGGTTCGAATTTCAGGATCAGCTGAAGGAAACATCTCAAAAACGACTGGGGATCACCAGCTACAGCGGCCTTTATTCGTTCATCTACATTACCGCACAGGAAATCCGGCACGAGATCCTGATACCACTGGCCACCCTTGAAAAATGGCTGCCGCTGAAACGAAGCGATACCGATTTTCTCGATGTTGCCGAACAGCAGGCGGCCCGCGTTTCAATCGAACAATTCTTCCTCAACCGCAATCCCGTATTCATAAACGGATCCATGGTCAAACCGGTCGTCTCCCGTCTCCAATTTTTCGGACCGGACATCCGGGATTTTGCCGCCAACACGACGTCCAGACGCGTCAGCATGGTCCGGGCCCGCCTGGGCATCATCCTCACATACGCCACCAACACCCCGCCGCAGTCCGTCAAGATCATCTGGGACACATTCAACACCTATGCACCGGTATTGCGCTCGGTCATTTATCCCGGACGGAAAGATGTCCAAAAGCATCAGTTTAATCCGGATCAAAAAACCTTCGAATGGACCCATCGCGGCGGTATCGAACATTCTGCATGGATGACCGTTCCGTCGCCTGAACGATCCGAGACCATTCCCTTGCCCACAGCCGGCATCCTTTTCTCGGTGCTGGCGGGCCTGATCGGATGGATCGGCAGACGCCGTCGGACCAACCAGCGCTTCATCCGTAGCAGCATGGCCGTTTCGCTGTTGATGGCCCTGGTCTGCCTGATAGGAAACATCGGCGCGGTTACCGTCCGTTCTCCCTTGTCCGATGCCGCCCCGCACGGTACAAATGATGCGGACAAAGTGACGGAGGCCTTGCTGCACAATATCTATCGTGCCTTTGATTGCCGAAGTGAAAGCCAGGTCTACGATGCACTGGCCGCCAGTGTGGATGGCCCCCTGCTCAACGATATCTACCTCCAGATCCACAAAGGATTGGAGATGGCGGAACAGGGAGGCGCCGTATCCCGCGTGAACGCCGTGCGCCTGATGGACCATCAGGTAAAAAGGACCGCATACGCCCCTGACGGAAGTGCCAGCATCACCGTCGCCTGCCGCTGGCAGGTGGACGGAGCGGTGGAACACTGGGGACATGTTCATACCCGCATGAACGAATGCCGGGCGCTGCTGACGCTGAGTGCATCAACCGGCAACTGGAAACTGACGCACTACGAGCTGCTGGATGAAACGCGCCTGGGCAGCAAGATTGCATTGCGCACATGAGGCCGAATGATTGCCATCGACGATATTGAATTTTGCTATCCGGTCGGCAAATTTAAGGTTGCCATACCGGACATGTATGTGGCCATGAGGGAGAAGACCGCCCTCATCGGCCCCAGTGGAAGCGGCAAAACCACCCTGTTGAACCTCATAGCCGGTATCATTCTCCCGAATCGCGGGATTGTAAGCGTTGACGGCACCCCTGTCAGCCGATTGAACGACGAAACCCGGCGAAGGTTTCGCATCAACACCATCGGGTTTGTGTTCCAGGACTTCGAACTGCTCGACTACCTCGATGTGCTGGACAATATTCTGCATCCGTATCGCATCTCCGATTCCCTTAAACTGGATGCCGGTGTAAAACGGCGTGCGACGGCCCTGGCCGAGGCCATGGGAATCGGCAACAAATTGAAACAGCGGCCAACGGCCCTGTCCCAGGGGGAAAAACAGCGCACCGCCATCTGCCGGGCGCTGCTCCCCCGGCCCAGGTTGATTCTGGCTGACGAGGCTACCGGCAACCTGGACCCTGAAAATAAAATCAAAATTTTGAATCTGCTATTTTCGGCAGTCGACCGGCACGACACCACCTTGTTGGCCGTCACACACGACCATGCGCTGTTGGACCGGTTCGACAGGGTCATCGATTTCGGCGATTTCAGCCGGGTGGGCCCAAACGGGTGAGCATGGACAGCCTTTATCTCGCCTGGAAATACATCCTGTATCATCGTATCCGGTCGGCCACCCTGCTGGCCTGCATCACCCTGGTGGCATGTCTTCCCTGTGTGTTGCAGATGATCCTGAGTGCAAGCGAACACCAATTGATATCCCGGGCCGCGTCTACCCCATTGATCGTCGGTGCCAAAGGCAGCGCACTGGGCCTGGTCATGAGCGCCCTGTATTTTGGCGATGAACCCGTGGAGGCCATGGATATGCAGGCGTTCGACCGGATTCGGGATTCTCAATTGGCGCTGCCCATCCCGGTATATACACGCTTCAAGGCCCGCGGCCATCCCATCGTGGGGACCACATTGGACTATTTCGACTTCAGGCAGTTGGCCATCGCATCCGGAAGGTCCCTGGCGATGCTGGGTGAATGTGTGCTGGGGGCCGATGCGGCGGAACAACTGAAACGCGGAACAACTGAAACTCGGTCCGGGTGACCACCTGGTCTCCACCCCGGAGAACATCTTCGATCTGGCGGGCGTTTACCCGCTGAAAATGAGTGTTGTCGGCGTTCTTGAATCAACCCGTACCGCCGACGACGTGGCCGTTTTTGTGGATCTAAAAACGTCCTGGGTGATCCAGGGACTGGGGCACGGACATCAGGACGTCAGCAAACTCACCGATCCGACCCTCGTCCTCAAACGCACGGAATCAAAAGTGACCACCAGCGCCAAACTGTTTCACCATACCGAGATTACCCCGGACAACATCGACCGTTTTCATTTCCATGGCGCCTTGAAAAACTATCCCGTTACCGCCGTCATCGCCATCCCCCATGACGAAAAATCCGGGACGATCCTGCAAGGGCGATACCTCGCCGAATCGGAAACCCGGCAGATTCGGCGTCCGGCACAGGTCATCGACGGCCTGCTGCAAAACATCTTTCGTATCAAGAATTTGCTCGATGCCGTCGTGTCGGTGGTGGCTCTGGCGACGATCCTGGCCGTTATCCTGGTCTTTGCCCTGTCCCTGCGCCTGCGCCAACGGGAAATCCGGACCATTTTCCACATCGGCTGCAGCCGGTTGACCGTGGTCAAGCTGCTGACCGCCGAGATACTGATCATCCTGGTGTCCAGTGCCGGGCTATGCGGCCTCGTAATGTTGGCTGTCCGGCCCTTTGCCGCCGACATCGCCAGGATGCTCATCATCCGATAGGCATATTGTTGAAGAAAAGGAGACAATCATGAAACCGTTGGGACTGAAAACCGTGTGGTTGCTGATATGGGTATCGATAATCGTACCGGGCACGGTCTGCCCGGCAGCGGCCGAGCGCCCCCTGGACGTCCATGTGGTCAACTACCCCCTGAAATATTTTGCCGAGCGTATAGGCGGCAACCAGGTCAGTGTGACGCTGCCGGTGCCGAAAGATGTGGATCCGGCTTATTGGAAACCCAATGCTGCGGAAATCGGCGCTTTCCAGCGGGCGGATGTGATTCTGCTCAACGGCGCCGGATACGCCAAATGGCTAAAATATACCAGCCTGCCACAGCTTAAAATCGTGAACACGTCGCAAGCATTCAGAGAGCGATATATCGCCGTCAGGGAAACCGTAACCCACAGCCACGGCCCCGAAGGTGAGCACACCCATGAAGGATGGGCGTTTACCACCTGGCTGGACCTGTCCATGGCAGCCGGGCAGGCCGGTGCGATTGCCGACGCCTTTGCCCGCATACGTCCACTGAAAGCATCCTATTTCAAGGCCAACTTCCGTTCGCTCGAAAAAGACCTTCTGGACCTTGACCGCCGGATAAAAACGATCACCGCCAAAAGCGGCAAGCTCCCGATTCTCTTCTCCCACCCGGTATATGACTATTTCGAAAGTGCTTATGGCCTGAACGGGAAATCGGTGCACTGGGAACCGGATCTGCCGCCGACTCCAGACCAGATCACCGAGCTGGAGAACATTCTGGCGGCGCATCCGGCCCGCTGGATGATCTGGGAAGGTGTTCCGAACCCTTCGGCGGTGACCGCCTTAAAGGTAATGAACATCGCCACCACCGTTTTCGCCCCCTGCGGGAACACACCGGCAAAAGGCGACTTTCTATCGGTCATGAACGCCAATGTGGCCAATCTCCAACGGGTCTTTTTTTAAACGGCGATGTTAGCCGTGCCGTAAACGAATCCGGCTGTCTGTCCCGAAACGATCAGACATTAAATGATGGCCCCTTGCGATCCGCTCCAACATGGCTGTGGCGGGCTCGGCACGCTTGCCCCGGGTGTTCATGAATACCACAAAGGGATAAAGGAATTGTCCGTCACCGTTCAGGTCGAAATAACCGACTCGCGTACTTATGCCGAACAAGGTTCCGGTCTTGAAATACTGCCTCTTTTCATAGGTCAATAGGTGGCAATACGGTTTGAAGGCCTCCAGCACTTTCAGCATGTCAATGGCACGAATACGGTTCAGACGGGAAATCCCCGATCCTTCGGCCAGGTCTATATCCGCGATTCCCAACTGATCCATCGAATAGGCCTCCAGGACCGATAACCCGTTGGCGACGGTCCCGGGAATGGACCTGCAGGTCGCCGCCAGCGTCAGCAGCAGTTGATTGGCAATATAATTGTTGGAGTATGCCAATAGCTGGCGAATGACCGTTTCCAGATCGAAACGGGATTGGTGCCGATACACAAGCACCGTGGATTCATCAAACGGCCCACCCAGGGCCACACGGGGCTGACCGGAAATCTTAACACCATATTTTTCAAGGAAATATGCAAACATTTCCCCCGCGTACCGGCAGATTTCACCGTGACGATGGCTCAAGGTGATTCGTCCCGCGTTCATACCGGAGTTGCGAATTTTTGACATGGCCAGGGGAAGCAACGGGGTTTGGGATTCAGCGCTTTTGAAGGCACCGTTTTCGCTTTTGAAATAAACGGTGTTAAAATTTACACCGACGCCGCCATTGGGTGCATCGTATGGTTGGACACTTGGAACACGTCCGGGGATGCGGACAGGTTGGGCGACATGGCTGTCATCAACCCAAATCGTATGGATTTTCGTCAGGCGCTTGCTCAACCTGCTGCAGATATGTTCCACTTCCTCGGAAACGAGAAGCGGATCGCCATATCCTTTGATTATCAGATTGTGCTGCTTGTCTTTGTAGAATTCCGTCGGATAACGAAACGCCGGTCCGAGATGATGAAGCGCGGCCAAAGACGTGAGCACTTTAAGTGTCGATGCAGGCACACATTTCCGGGCCGCGTTCCGGCGGATCAGCACCCGCCCGTCCGGATCGGCAAGCACAACTGAATCTTTAGAGCCGATTCGATGCTTCAATTCCGCCGACAGCGATAGCAGATCCGAGGAACGGGCAGCGCCGGGAAACTGAAAGACGATTATCATTGCCAGGATAAATGATACAATCAAGCTTGAAAACATGTTCTCTTCCCGGAGACACGTGGATATATAACCCCAGCGTTGCAAAAGCCGAAGGGCATCAGAGCCAAGGGTGAAGCCGCCAGCACCATTAGTGCCTTACACCTCAGTTTCTGTCAAAAAAAACAAGAAAATGGGGGTATATGGTTTACGGGTTTCCTGCCTCAACACTCAGTCCTCAGCACTTAGCACTAAGCACTAAGCCTTCTATTGGCTTGCGGGTTTCCACCTTAGTATGGGACGTATTATTATTTGTCGCAAAAAAATCCAACCACTTTTTGGAAATTTTTCCAAGCCGTTTCTCGCACTTTTTTCAATACGATTTGAAATAATAAAGACAAACCTGTAAAAAGTCGAACGAGTTAGTTTTTTATCGTTCCCCCGAGGGCGGGGATCCAATATTAAAATATTTATAGATTCTTACCTGGGCGGGAATGGTATGCCTGATGACTTTTTACGAAACGATCAATAAAGAGAAGGTATAACGTAACGCATGGTTCTGAAATTCACCCAATGAGAGATCCAGGGGGATAACGATACTTTTCTCATTTTTTGTGCAACCATGGGATAAACATTCGTCGGATCAAAAAATATTGACAGGCGGACAGACCTTTATTAGAAGCCAATTATTAAGTTACCATCATCGAATTTCAAATTTGACACTTTACGGCGTTTCGACCTGTTGCGCCAGGAAACGAAGTGAAGGCGCTGCCGGTCGCATTGACAATGGGATCGGCATGCGCCTTTTTATTTGAATCTGTATCTTGACGGGAATCACCAATATGCTGCAGCGAATCCTGATCGCCACCGCCCTGCTCACCCTTGCAAGCCTTGACGCTGGGGCCGAAGATGCCCTGGATGAAAGCCGGCGGATCATCACCCAAACCAATGCGCAACTACAGACATCACAACAAAAAATCGACACCGTCGATGAGGAAACCAGGCAAATGCTCGGTGAGTACAAAACCGCGCAGAAAGAGATCGATAACTACCGGGTTTACAACGGACAGCTTCAGGCAATTGTCGACTCCCAGATGGAAGAAATGCGCCAGCTCACCGAGGATATCGACAAAATCGAGGCCACCGGCCTGCGGATCATGCCCTTCATGCAGCAGATGATCGACGGGTTGTCCCACTTCATCGACTCGGACTATCCATTCCTGCCAGAAGAACGCCAAAAGCGTATCGACCGGCTGAATGCCGATATGAAACGCGCGGATCTGAGCATCGCGGCCAAATACCGCCAGATTCTGGAAGCATACCAGATCGAGATTGATTACGGCAATACATTGGAGGCATACCAGGGAAACCTGGAGGGCCGGAAGGTGATGTTCTTGAAGATCGGCCGTATCGGTCTGTATTACCTGAGCCTGGACAAGCAACGCTGCGCGGCCTGGGATCCGACCCGAAAACAATGGCGGGCACTGACGGATGTGGACTACAAACGCTCCATCGACAAGGCCATCAAAATCGCCAAAAAGCAACGGCCGCCAGACTTGTTCTTCGCCGCAGTGGCGCCGGCGGAGGAACGGGAACCATGAAAGCGATCACCATGACCCTGGTGTTGTTGTGCATGCTGACTGCCGGCGCCGGGGCCGGAGAATTCGACGCTCTGCTGAAAACGATTAAAGCCCAGACCGCCCGGGAACTGGAAGACAACCGCATTCGGGAAAAGCGGTTTCTGGATGCCCGAAAAAACAAAGCCGTTCTGCTCAAAGAGACCCGGGAAGAATTAAAGCGGCAAATGAACGAAAGCCAGACGCTCGCCGACCGCATCGATGCCAACGAACAGCAACTCGCCGATCTGGAGGAGAAGTTGAATCGCAAAATGGGAGATCTGGGAGAACTGTTCGGGGTCATCCGGCAGTTTGCCGGTGAGTTAAGCGCCGGTTTCGAACACTCCATGATTTCCGTACACTTTCCGAATCGCTCGGCCGACCTGCAACGGCTGGCAGAGCGCAAATCACTGCCCGACATCGATGCCCTCAACCGGATGTGGCTGCTCATGCTGGAGGAACTGGACGAATCCCGTAAGGTATCGCGTTTCACCGCACCCGTGGTTCAGGCGGACGGAACCGCCAGGGACCAGGAAATCGTACGCATCGGTGCCTATGGCGCTGTGTCCCAGGGAAAATTCCTGACGTATTCAACGGAGGGCAATGTTCTGGTCACCGCATTGAAGCAGCCGGCCAAACGCTACCTGGCCAGCGCCGACAACTTCGAGGCCGCCACCGACGGCATGGTCAAGGTAATGATCGACCCCACCCGGGGGCAGCTCCTGGAGCTACTGACCCAGAAGCCGAACCTTACGGAACGAATCCGCCAGGGCGGTATCATCGGATACATCATCCTCGGCCTGGGGTGCCTGGGGCTGGTGCTCTGCCTGGTGCGCTACGGCTACCTGACCCTGGTGCTGGCCCGCATCAAAAAACAGGCCCGCAGCCTGGACGATCCGAAGCCCAACAATCCATTGGGACGCATCGCCCTGGTCTACCGGCAAATCCGGAATCACCCCAAGGAACAGCGGGAAGTGGTCTGGGAAGAGGCGATTCTCAGGGAGATTCCCGGAGTTGAACGCTACAATACGTTCATCAAACTGCTGGCAGCCATCTCACCGCTGCTGGGACTGCTGGGCACAGTGACCGGCATGATCATCACCTTCCAGTCCATCACCCTGTTCGGGACCAGCGATCCCAAGCTCATGGCAGGCGGAATTTCCACGGCCCTGATCACAACGGTCCTGGGCCTTTCCGTGGCCATCCCGCTGTTGTTCGCGCACACCTTCATCGCCGCGAAAGCCAAAAGCATCGTTGACGTGATCGAGCACCAGAGCATCGGTCTGATTGCCAAGGCCGGCCCATGAATCTCCTTCAGGCCCTGTACGCGGTCAACGATTTTCTCGATCAGGGGGGAACGGCCCTGTACGTCATTTTTTTCATGGCCATTGTCCTGTGGGCGCTGATCATCGAGCGTTTTTTGTATTTATGTCTCTTCTCGCGCAAGGAACAACGCCGGTTGTTGACCGAATGGCAGGCGTACCGGGATCATACGGATGCGGGCCGGATCCGGGAATGCCTACAGGTGGATTTCAGGGAAAAATTGATGACCGGCTTCGCGTTCATCAAGGTGCTCATCACCATCGCCCCGTTGCTCGGACTGTATGGAACGGTCTACGGCATGATCGAGATCTTCGACGTGATCGCCCAGAGCGGCACCGGAGATGCCCGCGCCATGGCATCCGGTATTTCCGTGGCCACGCTGTCCACCATGTCGGGAATGGCCGTGGCCATTACCGGATTGATATTCAGGCATCAAATCGAGAATATGATCCAGCGTAAAACCGGGGTTTTTAACGAACAGTTGGACCGTCAACCCCAATGCTGCATAAAAAATGAGACGAATTCAAAGAGATAATGACGAGCAGATCATCGATCTGACCCCCATGCTGGATGTGGTGTTCATCATGCTGATCTTTTTTATCGTGACCACCTCATTCATCAAGGAGACCGGCATCGACATCAATCGCCCCAGTGCGGCGACGGCGGAAAAGAAATCCAAGGGCAACATCCTCATCGCCATTACCCAGGACGGAGAAATCTGGCTGGACAAACGCCGGATCGATATCAGGGCGGTTCGGGCCAACATCCAGCGGCTCAAGGCCAAGTTTCCCCAGAGTTCGGTGATCATCCAGTCAGATACCGAATCCAAAACCGGCACCCTGGTCCGCGTCATGGACCAGATCCGATTGGCCGGCGTCCAGAATATTTCCATTGCCGCATCGGTGGACGAGAACGGATGATACGCCTTGCTCTCAGCATTGTTCCTGCCTCGCTGGTGGTATTCACCCTGTTTTTGATCCTGCAGGGAATGATCCACGTATCGGTTTCGCCGCCGGCCGTGAACCGGCAACTGCACCTGGTGGATTTCGTGCGCCTCAAGAAAGAGCGCCCGGTGGTCAGAAAAGAACGGATCAAACCCAAAAAACCGGTTCCCAAAAAACAATTGTTCAAGCCCAAGATCGATATCAAAAAAAAGGCCAATGCCAAAAAACAGCCACTGCTGCATGCCGACATCGACCTGGACCTGCCCATTGATCTGTCCGCGGTGAGCGCTTTGGGCGATGCCCGGGTAGCCGATTTCGGTGCCCCGGAAGTCAACACCAATGTCCTGCCCCTTTCGACCATCCAGCCCATCTATCCCAGACGCGCCAAAATGATGAAAAAAGAGGGATATGTAAAGCTGGAATTCACCATTACCGCGTTTGGCACGGTCAAGGATGTGGAAGTTGTTGAATCCAGTCCGCCCAAGCTGTTCGACGCATCAGCCAAAAGCGCCCTGCTCAAATGGAAATTCAAGCCCAAGGTGATTGCCGACCAGGCCGTCGAGCAGCGGGCCATGATTCAGATAGACTACCGGCTAGACTCATGAGTGTACCCCATCCTTGCATAAAAAAAATCGTATTCGTGTCGATCCTCCTCTGCTGGGCGGCCGGTGCCTTCGCCGCTTCCATGTCGCCTGCCACCTACCGGAAACTGCAGGCCGTGGAAGCACTCATGGCCGAAAATCAATTCGGACAGGCCCGGAAAAGGATCGATGAAATGCTGTCGCATATGCCCGGGAGCGAAATTGACCGCGCCTATGTGTACCATACGGCTGCCATGCTGGCCTTGCACCAAAGCAACTACCGGCAGGCAAAATCCCATTTGAAATCCGCACATGCCCTGAATTGTTTTCCTCCCAAGACACAGCTCTACGTTCTGCGTACACTGGCCGGCCTGTGCATGCAGGAAGAACATTTTGGCGAAGCGATCGGCTATTACCGTGCGTATCTGAAACAGGCACCGGAACCGGATCGGGACATCTCCCAGGGATTGGCCGCAGCTTACTACCATCGACTGGATTATCCGTCGGCCATAGCGGTCCTGACCGATGCCATCCGCCAATTCGAGCCGAATACGTCCTTGTACCTGATGTTGTTCTCCTCCTATTACGAGATGAAACAACTCACTGCGGCGACACAGACCCTCGAAAAAATGATCCGCATCTGGCCCGAAACGGATAGATACTGGCTCCAATTGGCCGGTCTGTATATCGAACGCAAAGCCTATGACCGAACACTCGATACCATGCAGGCAGCCATGGCCCGCGGCGTAGCGTTTAAGGAGTCCGACCTGCTGAGCTATGTCTATACCCTGTATGAGAATCACCTGCCGTACAAAGCCGCCGTCATGCTCGACCAGGCAATGGCGCAACAGGTGGTCACGCCGTGCCGCAGGCAGTATGAATTGTTGAGTACGCTGTATCAGGAGGCCAAAGAACGCCGGCTGGCCATAGAGGCGTTGAAGAAGGCAGCGGCCGGATCGAGTGACGGAGAATGCGAATTGCGTATCGCCCGGATATGCTTCGAGATGGAAAACGCCCATAATGAGGTGATCGAATACGCCAATCTCGCCATTTCCAAAGGCCTCGCGCAGTGTGGCAACGCCCATATGCTGATGGCCGCGGCGTACAGTGAAGCGGGAAAACGGGAGGATGCCCGAAAACACCTCCTTCTGGCAAAAAGCCATAAAGAGACCCAAGCCGCCGCGACGCGCTGGCTGCAGTCAATGGGCGAATCGGAAAGCCAGTAGGCCGGCCGGGATAAGACCTGAAACCGGAGCCCCATTATATATCAAAGTCCCACTAATGGTAAGCATTCCATTTCCATAGCAGGCATCGCCTATCCCATCGCCGTCAGAATCTGCCTGATCAACGTCGGCATCCCCAGCGAAATCTCCGCTGCAATCAAAATTGCATGTCTCGAATTCTGACACAAAAACTGCCAAAACTGAACCATCGGCATCCAAATCGTCATAAAAATCAGAAAGGCGTTGACAAGGCACCGCTGCTGTTATATGGGAACACTAAAAAAACTAGACGCGTCTATTTGTATTCTAACGTTCTTACGATTGGCGACCTTTCTATTCGGTGCGTCAAGCAGTGAAGGCGTATCAGCACGGCCATGCGGCGGAATCTGGTGCGCCATTTTTATTGCCCGCAGCAAAGCGATGGGCGCATCCGCCTTGCCTGCGTTCTCGTAAGCGTTTTCTATCAGCCTGCCGACATGCAGTGAAATGCAGTCGGCGCAACCGATAAGGAATTCAATTATGGCACGATTTGGCAAGCGTTCGAGAAGCAACTGGACGATTGGTGCACACACGGTAAACTCTTACAAGGAGCGCGTTCCGGACCCGGCAGTTAAACGTAAACGTCGCACGAGCCGGGAAATTCGTCGGGTCATTGCCCAGGCCCTGAACCGGGTCCAGGACGATGGAAGGACGGTTTACTTGTGTGCGGATTCCTATAAGGGCAACCCCAAACCCAAAACATTGTACCAGGTCGAGCTCTTCAAGGATAAGTATTATGTACTGTGCATCCAGAACCAGGTCGTCACACTGTTCACAACGGACATGATTGTGTGCGATGCGCAACGGGGCGGTCTGGTGTTTCGGGACGAGGCGCCTTTCGAGGAATTGACACCGTACTATGCTTAGGCGGCCTTGATGCAGGGCTTGCTGAATAAGCGGTATTGGCGGGAGGCTTTTAGTGCCTTACCCCTCAGTTTCTGTCAAAAAAACAAGAAAAGGGGGGTACATGGTTTGCGGGTTTCACGCCTTAGCAATTGACAAGTGACTATCCGAAAATGACCAAATTTGTATGTCTGGCTGCGTTCTGTTGTTAATGAAGTTAAAACGAGTGGGGTAAGTGGCAAAAATGGCAAATAAGACAGATCGGCCGAGCGAAAGCACGGAGAAATACCTCGGGACCATATTCAGGTTGACGCGTCATCGTGGAGTCGCCCGTGTCAAACATGTTGCCACGGAAATGAAGATGACCCAGGGAACCGTCAGTGGTGCACTAAAACGTCTGAAAGCGGCTGGATACATTGAACACGCCCCCTACCGGTCCATTCGGCTGACGCCTTCCGGTTGGCGTATTGGTGAGGATATCGAACGCCGCAATCGGATTCTGACCGCATTTTTAGGGACGGTGTTGAGCATGGAGCCGGAGGAAGCGAAAACGGCGGCCGATCACATGCGCTATGCCGTGGATAAAAACGTCATTGATGCCATGCGGCGATTGCTGGACATCAAGCAGCGCAACCGGATGCCTGAATACCAGATCGGCGGAACCGAACTGTGCGAATTGATTTAGTGCCTTGGCTTAGTAAGGACTGCGAATATCGACCTTAACGTATCCATTTGAAAAATGGCCGCTACAGACACCCTTCATTGTTTCATGGCGGTAACACCGCAAAATGTTAAAAATCGTCGAAACGGTCAATTCAAATGCCACTGGAAACAAGAATCAACAATTATCGCCTTTTTGCTCTTCGCTTGACGGCCCTGTTTTTTTGCGTATCGTTACCAACGATCGGTTGGGGCCACTCGCTGTATATCCAATCCAGCCGTTACACGGTTTCCGAAGGAAAACGCTCACCGCTTTTTTTCTGTTACGGCCATCATATTCCCGTTGATGACGGTGTCCGCGCCAAGAAACTGAAATCGATACGGATATACCCACCTGTCGGCGAGGTACGCGATATCACCATTCGTAATGAAACCAGCCTTCACGCTTATATGGTGGATTACGATGCGCCGGGCACTTATGTGCTCGCCGCCGAAACCAACCCGGGATACTACACGGTATACGTTGATCCAAAAGGACATGAACACCATTCCATCAAACCCAAAAGCGCCATTGCGAACAGGGCCGTAGAAATTAAAAAGAGCCTATTGAGCAAACAGTACGCCAAAACCTATGTGGTTTGCGAATCTCCGTCCCCATCTTTTCCGGCACGCATCGGTCTGCCTTTGGAATTGGTACCCACCCAGGATGTCACCAGGTTGAAAGCCGGAGAGATACTGGAACTGAAGATTTATCTCAACGGCCAACCCTATTCCGGTAAAGGTACGTGGGATGCCACCTACAATGGATATTCGACGGTGGCCGAAGATAACGCCTATCCCAAGGCCGAAACCATTGGCCACACCATTCGCATCCCCATCCCCCTTTCCGGCCGCTGGTTCGTGCGATATTTCATCAAAATTGACGCCCAGGGTGCCGACCGGGCCGACTATACAAAGATGAAGCACACCGCCACCCTGGTCTTCCAAATCCCCAATCCGCGTAAAACCCCAAACGCCGAGCATCAATAAAAAGGCATTGACTTAGTGCCATTCAAAAATACCCAATTTGCCGATTTCTGGATAGGCACTCGTTCTCATCAACTAAGGCGGGAAACCCGCAAACCATAGAATACTGAGTACTGGAGTGGGAAACCCGCATCCCATGTACCTCATCCCATTTTCTTGTTTTTTTTTGACAGAAACCGAGGTGTAGGTACTATAGTCTTTACGGTCTGTTGCCAGTAACAGGAAAGCTGACATCGGCGGGATTGCCTTGCCATGATTTGAAAAGGCCGGTGACAATGGTCAGCAAGACCACAACCGCGTAAAAAACACCCATCATCTGAATACCGCTCAACCCCATGCTGCTGCCCCCCGTAAAAATCAGGGAGGCCACGATAAAACCGAGCGTGGTGGGGAAGAAGATGGAGAACAACATCCATTTGTAAGACCCGGTTTGCACCTTAATCATGATCGTGGTGGCCAGACAAGGCGGATAAAGGGCGAAAAACACCATAATGGCCAGGGCGTGCAGCGGAGAAAAGCGGCTGTCTCCGGCTTCGGCCCCCATGCGCTCTTCCAGGCTTTTGTTTTCGTCCGCCCCCTGCTGGTACAAAACACCGATGGTGGCCACACTGGACTCACGGGCGGCAAAGGAAGACAGGATGGCCACGTTGATTTTCCAGTTGAATCCGGCCCACCGGGTCAACGGCTCCAGGGAACGCCCGACCATGCCCAGAAAACTGGTCTGTATCTGTTCTTCTTTGATCTGGCGGCGCAGGGACTTGCGTTTGGAGACCAGGCCACGCACAGCCTTGTTGATTTTTTTGGCGTCCTTATCCTTTTTAGGCTTCAGAAACTTAAAATGCTCCGGATGGCTTTTCATATATCGCGCGTTCAGGGCCCTGGAGGCATCGGCCCCCCTGGTGTTGAGTTTGGCTGTCTTGTATTCGGTATAAAGATTGATCAGCCTCACCAATGCGGCTGGGTCCTGGAACTGGGCGGCATGGCTGCTGGACGCGATCTTCTTGTGAAACGTGGCCACGGCCTTGCCCATTTCCGCCTCGAAATATTTCTTTTTCTCTTCTCCCACGCCTGGAAACTGCAGCAGGGTAAAAACACATACAGAAACGGCAATGACGATGGTGCCGACCTTCCTGATATATTGCCAGGTGCGTTCGACGGCCCGCTGCCCCACACCAAAAAAAGTGGGTGGATGGTATTTGGGCAGCTCCATGACAAATGGCGCGGTTTCCATGGATTTGAGCACCGTAGCCGTCAGCAGACGGGCAACAAGCAGTGCCACGAAAATGGTAATGGTGGAAAGAAACAGCATGGCCCAGGATTTATAGGGCACAAAAAAAACATTGATCAGCAAGGTATAAAAAGGCACCTTGGCCAGGCAGTTCATATACGGTACGGTCAATATGGTGGCCATACGGGACCGCTCGTCGGGAATGCCCTTGGTCGACATGACACCCGGAACGGCACATCCACCGGCAAACACACCACCCAGAATATAGGGCAGGGTCGACTGCCCATGCAGGCCGAAGGCGTGAAACAATTTGTCGAGGATGAAGGCGATACGCGCCATATATCCCGAGTCTTCCAGGATGGCAATCAGAGCGAACAAAATCAGAAAAATGGGGATATAGTTGAGCAGCGCATTGGCCGAATCGACCATCCACAGCCCCATGGAGCGGATATAGGGGTCGTGCAGAAGACCGGCATCGGGCAGCAAACCGGCGATGAAGGCTCTCAATTTGGCCAGTACCGGCCACCAGTACTGGGTGAGTTCATACCCCTTGACAATGGACAACTGGTAGATGACGAAAACGGTGGCCACCAGGAAAATTGGTGCGGCAAACCGGTTGAGTACCACCGCGTCGATCATTTCGGAGATGCTTGTCCGATCTTCCCTGGTTTCCTCGACGCACGACGCGATGATGGCATCGGCCAGCCGGTCGCGGCAAGCGACCATATAGTCGGCGACCCCCATGTAGTGGTCTGCCTCAAAGGCTTCCTTGATCCGGCGGGCCGATTGCAGTTCTGCGCAGGTGGCACCCACGGCCTGGGTAACGATGCGCTCCGCTTCGCTGTCTCCCTCGACCAGTTTGACGGCCAGCCAGCGGCTGGAATATTGCTCAACCCGTTGGTTTTGGGCTATCTTGGCTTGCAGCTCGGCAATTCCCGGTTCAAGCGCCCCGTAGGTAACCTGCAAGGCTTGTTGGGCCTCACGGCTGGCCGCCGACAAGATGGCGTCACGCAGCTCCTTCTTGCCCTTCCCCTTGCGCCCCACCGTTGGAATGACGCTCACCCCAAGGCGATGCGCCAGGCGTGAAATCTCGATTTTGGTACCATGGCGTTCGGCAACATCCATCATGTTCAGGGCCACAACAACCGGAAACCCCATCTCCATCACCTGAAAAGTGAAGTAGAGGCTCCGTTTGAGAGATGATGCATCCACGACGTTGACGATCACGTCCGGTTTTTCGGAAACCAGAAAGTCCCTGGCCACGCGTTCTTCGAGCGAAAAGGATGTCAGGCTGTAGGTTCCGGGCAGATCGACCGTTTCCACCTTGACGTCTCGATAGCGGTAAAAACCGGTTTTTTTGTCGACCGTAACCCCCGGATAGTTGGCGATATGCTGGTTGGCACCGGTCAACATGTTGAAAATCGTTGATTTACCGGCATTCTGCTGACCGGCCAAACCGACCAGAAGGTTGGCTTTCTGACTTGCTGTGGGTGTTGTCATGTCGGTCTTGTCGGTTGGGGAAATCAAGATCAAGCAGGTTCGACTTCAATGAGGGAGGCTTCCGAGCTTCGCAAGGTCACACAATAATTTGCCACTTTGCACTGGATCGGATCACCTAAGGGCGCTCTCCTGACCACATCGACATATGACTCAGGAACGAAACCCAGATCAAGGAGGCGCTGGCGGACAGCACCGCTTGAATGGTGGCAATGAACTTTGGCGCGACAACCCGATTCAATATCCTTGAGCGTGCAGCATCCGTTGCGGTACTTCCGCGTCCTGCGTCTATCTTCGGGCATGAAACCTCCCCTTCAAAAGAATCCGTAGGGTTTACCCCAGCGTTGCAAAAGCCGGAGGGAGTCAAACCAGGGGTGACGCCATACACGTTACTGCGATCCCCTGGCAACGTGGGATCTGGTGTCTTCCGGCTTTCCCGGCAGGGGACAATTTGTATGCAACCATGGAGTTTGGTTTATAGCAGGGCATATGCACTGTCAACAAACATTTTACTTCTCTAACTTTTTTATAGATGCCTCACTTGGCTGGATAAATGATTCGCCATCTTCATCGTCGAGCCCTGTTGTTTTACAGGTGAACCATTTTGGGTCGGATCTGGCCGGGGAACAGAGCCGCTCAAAAAGTAAGCATTCACAGGGTACCGCATCTGCTTTGTTACCGGGCACTTGAAGTATGACCCATACGTCTGCGTGCCCGAAGCCGCGCATCTACGGCACCTGAGTAAACGTTTACCGGCTGTGCTTCACAGGTATTGGCTGCTTCTACCCCGTGAACAGGTACCTCAAAACAATGATCAGAAGGCAGCACAGGGTCATGACATCCGGACCGTCCCATTGACAAAGCGCATGTCTGTCAGGTGATTACCGACGCCAGGTACAAGGCGCCTGGTATCGAAGCGCAGTAACCACCTCTATTTTTTTCCCCGGAGCGGTTCCTTGCAGGTCACCTGGGCATCAAGGCGACCGCCGGCTTCGACGACCAGATCCCCGCAGATCACCTCGCCGGAACATCGCCCGGTGGACAGGATCACCAATTGACCGTCGGTTTCCACGCGACCTTCGAAACAACCACCGATGGTCATGGTTTGGGTTTTGGTGTCGGCAAAGATGCGGCCCTCTTCACTGATGACAACGCTTTCGCCGGCCAAGGTGCCCTTGACCGTTCCTTTGACCACCAAACTGCCGTTGCCCGTGATTGATCCATCGACCGTCATGCCTTTATCAATGATGGAAAATTTATCACCCTTGTCTTTCACATCAGCCCTCCTGGAGCCTGAAAATTCATGTTTTTTTGCGTCCATGCGGCAGCGTGTCGCCAATCAAAAATGGAGATGAAATAAATTGTATTCCTTAAAATCGGGATCGTGAATCGTCACTTGTTGGTGACCGCCCATTGTCCACCAGGGACGCGTCATCGACGGTGGACGGATCGGTTGCCGGCAAGGGGGCGGATCCGGCACTGCCACCCGGTGGGAAAGGCACCGACGCCCTGCTGTCGCCCCCATTGTCCGACGGATCCGTGGTTTGGGCGGGTAGAGACGTGGTGGTTACCGGGGGTGAAGCGGCGGGTGCCGACGGCAGGGCAGGCAGATCCAGGGGATAGTCTTTAACCAGCAACAATTGCGCCTTTTCGTCGAAAACATGCACCGTGGCCGTATCAAACACCGTGGGATCGCTTTGCCATGCCGACTCGGCGGTCATATCCTTGAACCGTCTGATTTTAAAGGCCTGCCCACGCTGGCCGTCGGGTTTCCCGCTGGTCAGCGTCACTGGGGGGAGGGCCAGCCACTCCGCCGGTTTGAGCCGTTCACTTTTGAACACCACGACACATCGTCCGGCAACCGGCGACGAACGCGGCCCATTGTTTTTGATGCGAAAACGTGCTTTCAGGATCTGTCTGGCTACATCCAGCTTGACTGTCAGATCACCCAGACTGACCACGGGGTCATCAGGAGCCGCCACCTTTTTTTCAACCGGCGTCTCCGATTGCCCGGGAGCGGTTCGGGCGTCATCTCCGGATGAATCGGAGGCATTGGTCTGGACCGCCGGTGCAGGCTGAACAGTTTCCTCCGGTGTCTCCTGCGCCTCGAGCAAAGCCGTTTTATCGGAAGCAGCCGCGGGCAAGGTGCCAGTATCCTCAGGGGGCTCCTTTGAAGGTGGCTCGGTCTCCGATGGTCCTTCGATGGTCTTGGACTTGGATGGAAATCGCAATTCACGATGGGAGACAGGCATCCCCGCCTTTTCCATACGCGCTTCGGCAAGCACCAACTCGGCGGCCACCAGTTCGTGTTCGCTTTTGTAGTGCTCTGCCTGCTGTAAGGCATTGGACAGTCGATCACGGGTGCGCCCATGCCGAACACGTTCCGCTGTCAGTTGCCAGGCCAGAACGGCGCAGGCCAGAACGGCCAAAATCAGCAAAGCCGCCAAAACCAGGGCAACTCCTTTGATGCGTTTGAACGGAATGATACGGCCGTCATTGGCAACCATCAGCAGCTGCCATTTTCTTTCAGATCGGGTCATGGGTTCAATCTTTCGGGTTTTGCAAAAATAAACGCACATGCACCTCGGCATGCACATCGACACCGAGCAGCTCGCGGGCATTTCCGCCATTGACCGCAATCTCCAGCAAATTACGGCTGCCAAAGATGGCCAGGAGGCAATTGAAGGGGACATCTCCATAGGCTTTGACCGGGCTGCCGACGGGGGTTCCGTTCACCTCCACGGCGAGTTCACCGTGATCCGCATCACGCTGCAATGATGCCACCGCCGCAGCATCGATATTGGTCATCAGATTGCCGAACCGGTCTACCGCCACCACGCAGCCCTGGATACATCGTTCAGATACGCGCCGGTAAAGGGGAATCACACCTGAAACCATAGATTGCCGGTCAATGGCGGGTCCCAAATCCGTCAGCCGGCACCCGGCGGCCAGATGCGCGGCCATGGGTGCAAGAATATCCCGTCCATGAAAGGTCCGGCTTACCGGTTCGTGGAAAAACCGACGGTTCTCAAGGGCCACCGCCGATGGTTCCGGTTGTCCGGCGACCACCTTTTCCAGCAGACCGTTGTCCGGAGCCAGGAAGCGATGCCCGTTGCAAGCCAGACCGATGAGACGGCGAGACGTCCCCACCCCGGGATCCACCACGGCCACATGAATGGTGCCGACGGGGAAATAGGGATAGGCGGCGGCCAGAATGAATGCCCCTTGTACAATGTTTTGGGGTGGTATCTGGTGGGTGATGTCGATAACACGGGCATCCGGAGCGATGCCGGCGATCACGCCCTTCATGACCCCCACGTACTCATCCTGGATGCCGAAATCGGTCAGCAGGGTAATCAACCCCATGGATCGTACTCCACATTGAAAAACTGAAGATCGATACGGAGCCGTCAAAACAGCTTCTGTTGAACGGGCACCCCTAAATGCCTGTAAGCACGATCGGACACCCGTCTCCCTGCGGAGGTGCGGATCACCATACCGATCTTGAGAAGATACGGTTCGACGACGTCCACCAGGGTGTCGGTCTCTTCCTGCAACGTGGCTGAAATGGCTTCGATGCCCACCGGCCCGCCACCGTAGTAGTCGATGATGGTTCGGATGTATCGATGATCCAGGCGTGTGAGCCCCTTGCCGTCCACCCCTTCCAGCGCCAGTGCGGCTTCGACGATGGACTTTGAAATTCGGCCGTCACCACGCACCTGGGCGTAATCGCGCACCCGCTTGAGCAGCCGATTGACGATTCGCGGGGTGCCCCGACAGCGTCTGGCCAATTCCATGGCGCCCTGTTTGTCGATGGTCACATCCAGTAAGGCTGCGGACCGGGTGGTAATCCGGACCAGATCCTCCAGTCCGTAGAAGTCCAGACTGCGAAAAATGCCGAAGCGATCCCGCAACGGCGCGGATAACAACCCCACCCGTGTGGTGGCCCCCACCAGGGTGAAGCACTTGAGGCGGTAACGATGGCTGCGGGCATGGATACCCTTGTCAAATACAAAATCGACGGCAAAGTCTTCCATGGCCGGATAGAGAAATTCTTCCACGGTCTTGGATGTGCGGTGAATCTCGTCCACGAAAAGGACATCGCCTTCGCCCAGATGGGTGAGAATGCCGATCAGATCGCCGCCCTTTTCCAAAGCCGGTCCCGATGTCACCGTCAACGTGCCGCCCATTTCATTGGCGATGATGTGGGCCAGGGTGGTCTTTCCCAAACCTGGCGGTCCATGGAACAAGACATGCTCCAACGGTTCAGACCGCAGCTTGGCGGCTTCGATGGCGATTTTCAGGGTCTCCACCACCTCGGCCTGTCCCACGTATTCCTCCAGGCGTTCGGGCCTTAGAGAAAGAATCTCCGCATCATGATCAGCGGGCTGTACCGCACCGTCAACGATGGCGATATTCTCCGAACGGTAGGTGAGGATTTGGTCATCCATGTGATTGAAGGGACCCTAACAATGGGGTGCATTTCATTGGCGTTGTCCGCGGTATATCTCGTCGAACAATGCTTCCGCCGTGTTGATCGCCGGATCGCGTTTGACGGCATCGTCAATCAATTGCCGTGCATCGGTGGTCTTGTATCCCAGTTGGGATACGAGTACATCCATAACCATTTGGGAAAAATCCTCGTTCGCGGGTGCGGGCGGTTCGCTGCCATCGGTTTGAATCAGTGCGAAACGGTTCATCTTTCCCTGCAAGGATGCCACGATTTTATGCGCCGTCCGATCACCAATGCCGTTCAACCGTTTCAGGGCTTTGACATCTCCGCTTTCGATGGCATGGGCGATGTCACCCACCGATATGGTCAGGGCCTTCACGGCCTTTAACGGCCCGATGGCCTCCACGGAGATAAAATACTGGAAAAATTCCTTCTCGGCTTCCAGGTTGAATCCGATCAATACCGGTTTGGGTTGCCGTTCGGTCTGGTAGTAATAGATGTACAGGCACACCTCGTCTCCGGCGTTTTTCGCGGCCAGCGTTTCCATGACAACCACCGGAACCAGGACTTCGTATCCGATCTGGTGGACCAGCAGCAGGATCCGATCCGACTCCTTTTTCATCAATTTGCCTTCTAAATAACCGATCACGGTGCTTCACTCCGCTACAGGACCATTACAGATAACGATTGCCCTCCCTACCGGGTTTCTGAAAATGCCTTGGGCGAGGCTACAGGGAGGAAGCTGTATGACAACATACCACGACGACCGATAACGGCGCTCCAACGCATTCTCAAAAATCCGATCTTATTTCTGCCGGAACAGGCCTATTAGTGCCAGCCCCAGGGCATCTGACGCATGAAACGGCCGAATACGCTCCGGGGCGCCCAGGGTACTGCGTACGGCCCGCTCCAATTGCTGCTTGGTCGCTCGTCCGTTGCCGGTGAGGATCTGTTTGGCCTGGCGCACCGGAATCTCCGTCAGGAGAACACCGGCTTGTCTGCCTGCCAGCAGCAGCACCCCGCAGACCTTGCCCAGGTCAATGCCCGACCGGGGAAATTTTTCAAGGGAAAAGACATCCTCCAGGACCACCAGGTCGGGTGTCTCCTCAGTCAGGACACGGCTGATCTTGGTGTAGATCTGCTCCAGACGGCAGGCGATCGGATCCGTTTTGGCGGTAGAAATGCTACCATAGGCATAACCGTGAACCTTGAGGCCACTGCCCCGCACGATGCCGATACCGGTATCGGCCAGACCGGGGTCGATTCCGATCACCTTGATCATAATTGCCTATGCTTGGCCGGTTGAAAACCCCAAAAAACTATATCGCCGCCAGTTTTTTTTTGGCAATACCAGCTTCACTGCTGCCAGGGTGCTTGGCAACCAGTTCCTTGAGCAACAGCCGGGCGTTGTCGGGCTCGCCAATCTTCAGGAACGACAGGCCCTGCTTGAGCATAGCAGCCGGAATCTTGTTGCCGGACGGGTATTTTTCGATCACCTTCTGGTATTCAAGAATGGCTTTTTCATACCATTTTTCCTGATAATAGGTTTCCCCGATCCAGAATTGGGCATTGTCCGCATGGTTGGATTTCGGAAAGGTCGCGATCAGTTTCTGAAATCCCTGGCGGGCGGTTTTGAGGTTGCCCTTGTCCAAGGCCTCCTTGGCCTGCTCGTAAAGAGCGGAATCGGTCAGATTCGATTTCGATCCGGAGGCCGGTTTCCCAGAGGGTTTCTTGGCCGGTGTTCCGCCGGATCGATTGGTTGACGGGCCAACGGCATTGATCCGCCTGCCCATGGCAGCCATATCGGTAGCCAGGCGGTCCATGCGTTCCTGGCCGCGCTGCTGGTTTTCCTCGAAGCCGGCGAGCTTGCGTTTGAGCAGGTACTCCATTTCCTCGAAGCGGCCCAAAAGCAACCGGTTTTCATCGCTCAGGGCCTGTACCTGTGTCGCCAGGGAGGCATATTGAGCGCGTAGTTCCAACTCATCGTCCCGGCGCGTACGGTCCAGCCCCTCGACCCGGTCGGCAATGGTCTTTTTGGCATCGCCCAGTTCCCGGTTGCGTTGCGCAAGGTCACGATTCTGATTTTCCAGCTCGGCGTTTCGGCGTTCCAGGGTGGTCAATCGATGGTCAAGGTTATAAACATCGTCCTGTAGCGCGCAACCGCAGAGCAACGCAGTCGCCACCATCCCAATCCAAACGGCGCTCTTGTTCATGATCACCTCTCCCTTGAGGGCACATACACAATATGCAGCAACGGCTGGGCATCCGGCCGGTTGCTGCATATTGGTGTCATTCGATGTTCCCGGCCTGTAATTTCCGATTCACGCGCTCGGCAATCAATGACTGCCGATGATGATCAACAAATCCAAGCGGGGCCTTAATGTCAACGCCAAGCGCTTTATTCCAGAGCGAACGCGACGCGACGGTTTTTAGCCCAGGCCGCTTCGTTCTGGCCCAGATCGACGGGTTTTTCCTCGCCATAGCTGATGGTCGTCAAACGGGCGCTGCTGATGCCCAGATTGACCAGAAAGACTTTCACGCTTTCGGCGCGGCGTTCACCCAGTGCCAGATTGTAGGCATTGGTACCGCGGTCGTCGCAATGGCCTTCGATGACCGCGTTGGCGTCGGGATTGCTGCGCAGCCACATGGCCTTTTTTTTGAGCACTGATTGGGCCTGGTAATCCAATGCAGCGTCATCGAAGTCAAAGTAAACATGTTCGTTGAGAAAAAGGTTTTCGGCCATCATCAGGTCACGTGCCATGGCCTGGTTTCTGAGCTGCTCGGCACGTTCGGCTGCCAGCCGTTCCTCTTCCAGCTTACGCTGACGTTCCAGTTCCCGCTGTTTTTCCAGTTCGGCTTGACGGGCGGCATCGTCATCGCTGGTTGTATCCGTTACGGACGGCTCCGAAACAACCGATTTTTTCGCACAGGAAATGCTGAACAGCATTGCCGGAACGATAAACAGCATGGCTACAATGATCCACTTTCTTTTCACCTTACGCCTCCTTTTTCAACTGCAGATCTGATTCATGGGTTATTTAAATTTGGAGACCACTTGGGGTTGCTCTGTTCGCCGGGCAGGTCGAACAGTCGTCTCTGATCGGTTCCATAAGCGGTCATCACGAAAATTCGGCTTTTTCCCTCACGCGTCGAACTGAAAGCGATGAGGCTACCATCGGGGGACCAAGTTGGGGCCTCGTTGCTTCCCTGATCATGGGTCAGCTGAGTCGGGTCACCACCTTCGGCATCAATGCTGAAAATGTCGAGGACACCACGCCTCATGCCGGAATAAGCGATTTTGTCCCCTTTGGGAGACCAACTGGGTTGGGTGTTGTAGCGGCCCTCGAAAGTCAACCGCTGAACCCGGCCGGAAACGGTATCGAGAATATAGATCTGTGGATTCCCGGATCGTTTGGAAACGAAAGCCATGCGTTTGCCGTCAGGCGCCCAGGAAGGCTCCACGTCAATTCCGACGCTGTTTGTCAACCTTTTAATAATTTTCCCATTTCCGGTCAACAGATAAATTTCCTGATCACCTGAAAACGAGAGGCAGGCCGCCAGTTCGAACCGGCCGGGGACCCATGCCGGCGAGGCCTGCATCCCGGGCTTAGCGATACGGGCCAGGCGCTTTTCATGCACGTTTTGAACACGGATTTGCGGTCCTTTATCCGCATAGGTGGTGTAAGCGATCCAGCGGCCGTCTGAGGACCAATCGGGAAACAGGGAAATGCTGCCATGACGTGTAAAACGGCGGATGTTGCTGCCGTCGAAATCGCACAGGTATATTTCCTTGTGACCGGATCCATTGGAAACGAAGGCCAATCTGGAATCGAAAAAACCACGATTGCCGGTAATCGTAAACACCACCTCGCTGCAAAACCGCCGGGCCACCCGGCGATGGTCCTCGATCGCCCCCCGGTAGCGTTTTCCCACCAGCATCCTTTGTTTGACCGTGTCGAACAGCCGCAGTTCGTACTCGGCCTTTCCGGCACGGATGCTGACCCCGCCGGTGATCAGCAGTTCGGCACCGATCACGGTCCAGTTACGGTAACGAATACCGGCACCGCCGATATCCATGGTTTGGGGATCTTCAAGAAATGCCCCCGGATCAATCATACTGAAATAACCGGTAAAGTCCAGGTAATAAGCCAGATCCTGCGAAGCGGCCCTGGCCGCCTCCATGGCCGCGGCATCATGCGAAGCAGCCTTGAAAACCGGTACGGCCACAGGCGTTTTACGCAAAAAGGGATTGGAGATGTCGATATAGTTATACTGGGCGGCAGCCGCGAACCCGGTCGGCAAAACCAGTAATACAAGGGGCCAGATAAACATCATGCAGCGTCGATTCATATGCATCTAATTCCTTGGTTCGTGCCCATCCGAAAATGGCCAATTTGTCCGATATCTGCGTTATACGAACATTTTTATCCTCGCCAATATCAACCATATGCCTGCGGTAAAAATGTTCGAAAGCCTTGATCTCGACCCAATTTACCATTTTACCATTTCCGGCCAGACACTGGTTAGCGAATCCCCTGGGGGGTAAACCGAATGGCCATCACCACATAGGATCGAATCAGACCGTCGGGATGCGGATCCACCGGGTTGGACTTGACGATGGCCTTGTATGCGGATTCGTCCAGATGCGTGTTTCCCGACCGGTCGGTGAAAAAAACATCCTTGACCTCGCCGTCAGGCATCACCTTGAACACGATGGAGGCCATCAATGACGGATCGCCACCGGCCAGCTGCTGGTTGAAGGCCCAGTTCTTCTGGATCTGAAAAGCGATCTCCAGTCGGTAAAGATCAATCAGCTCGGCCTGCTTCTTACCGTCTTCGTTGATCGGACCGGCCTTGCCCCCGGATTTGCCGGTGGCCGTATCCGTGGACGCGGCCGTGTCGCTCTGCTTGGCCGCCTCTGCTTTGCTCACTTCCTTGCGCAATCGCTCCAGAACCGATTTGAACGGCTCTGAATCGGCCGTTTCGGGCTTGGGCACCTCCGCTGGCGGTGGCTTGTTTTCCAATTGTTTGATGGCCTCCTTGACCACGCGCGTGGCCTTGAAGGTCTTTTTTTTCAATGATGTTTTCGGCTTGGGAGGCTTTCGGGTCGTTTTTGGAGTTGTTTTTGGGACTGTTTTTTTGGCAGGTTGACGAACAGCCGTTTTTTTGGAAACATCCTTTTTTGAGGTGGCGATTTTCTGTTTGTTCGTCCTCGTCCTGGCCGCTGCGGGAGCCTCTTTTTTCATTGAGACCATGCTGACATTGATCACCGACGACACCGGCTTTGGAGTTCGTATGCCCGGCGTAATGACAAAAAACAACAGAAAAACCAAATGGCCGATCAGAGAGACAGCCACCGGGTATTTGATTGACACCTGCCCATCGGGTTCCGACTGAGAAGAGGCCGGAACACGGATATTCTTTTTCATCAGCCTTTTTTTCCGGACGATTGATCCCGGTTCGATTCTTCGAATGGGTCGGTCACCATTCCCAGTTTTTCGACGCCGGCTGCCTTGATCTCCGCCATCACGCTGACGACAACGCCGTAGGGCACATCCTTGTCCGCCCGGAAAAAGACCTCCCGATCTGTCTTTCCGGCCAGAATCTTTTGCAGTTTCTCCCGGAGGAAATCCATGCGAACTTGAAAATCGTTGATGTAAATCCTGGTTTCCCGATCGATGGTGACGGTAAGATTTTCCTTATCGGTGACCATGGGTTTGGCACTCACCTCGGGAAGGGCCACGTCGACCCCCTGAACCATCATCGGTGCGGTCACCATGAAAATGATCAACAACACCAGCATGACATCCACGAAAGGCGTCACGTTGATATCTGACATGAGCCGGTCGCTGCCGCTGCCGATTGCCATTTTTTCTCCCTTTCCTAACGCAGGATGTCCCGATCGAGAATATTGAGAAAATCGGCCGAAAAACTGTGCAGTTCGGCCTCGATCACACGAATCTTCTGCATGAAATGGTTAAAGGCGATCACGGCAGGGATGGCCACCGCCAATCCTGCGGCTGTGGCGATCAGGGCCTCGGAAATACCCGGTGCCACCACGGCCAGACTGGCCGACCCCCGTTGCCCGATGCCATGGAACGAATTCATGATGCCCCACACCGTTCCGAACAATCCGATAAACGGCGTGGTGTTACCGGTTGTGGCCAGAAAAGGCACCATCTGGGTCACCCGGGTCATCTCCGTATTGATGGCCCGGCGCAGGGCCCGTTTGACATTGTCGGTACCCGAAAAACCATGGCGCAAAGAACGATTGCCGTCATCGATTACCGATTCATCGCCCGGTTTGTTGCCGGGGCTGACTTTACGCAATTCGGCGTATCCGATCCTGAAAATACGCGCCATCGGGCTGCCGCCCAATTGCTTGGCCTTGGTAAAGGCGCCGGCCAGATCGCGGCTTTTCCAGAAATAGTCGATGAAGATATCCGACTCCTTGAAAGCCTTGCGGATGTATCGAATCTTGATGATAATGATCGCCCATGACATCACTGAGAAAAACAACAAAATAAGCAGAACGAATTTCACCATCAGGCTGGCGTTGCTCAGGATATGAATATAATCCATCTGGTTGGGAACCATCTTCGCGTCTCCAATGATTGGTGGATGAAACCTGCCGGGGCGCAATGGTGCCAATACGGCGGGTGAAACTCCGTATTTTGTGTCGTATTCCTATACAAACCGCAAAATCGTGTCAAGCGGTTTGGCGGGTGGCGCATTTGGGTCGAATCCCGGACAACCAGCGGATTGGCAATCACCTGGGTTGAGCGATTAGTGCCTTACACCTCAGTTTCTGTCAAAAAAAACAAAAAAATGGGGTGGGGCATGGGTTGCGGGTTTCCCGCCTTAGGAGTCAGTTATATTGGTGGGCAAGGCGATCCGGACTTTTACATGCACCTCTGAATAATTGCTCACCGCGACCGGTTATGATATCAGAAGAGGTTCCACACCACCAAGTTAGTGTAACATCTTTTCTGTAAATTTAAAAAAGTAGTTGGCAAAAGCAGGCCATCACTTATCCTTTCGCTTTCATTTTAGCGGAATCAAAGAAAAAAAGGAGAAAACGATGACCTGCAGCAGCCAGTATACACAATATGACCTGGCAATGGAATTTTTAATAGAACATGGCTTCGAAGGAATTGCTGAAAGCATAGCGATCCTGATGAACTCAGCGATGCAACTTGAGCGATCCCGCCATCTGAACGCAGCCCCCTATGAAAGAAGTGGATTAAGAAAA
>PDWJ01001241.1_pt1 | contig 32400 bp, 26 predicted proteins | sample 1430881 | NCBI WGS metagenome assembly PDWJ01 (sample SAMN01162460, study PRJNA174530) | Oral metagenome, whole genome shotgun sequencing project. | biome: Marine environment; feature: Marine mammal; material: Swab sample of the gingival sulcus; isolation source: swab sample of gingival sulcus...
TAGGCTTCGTGGTGGAGCTGCCTCGGTCTTACAACGGGAGTTTCGGCCCGAAGGCTTATTCCGATAGCGTTCACGAGGGTTCTCCAGACCGCGACCCTACCCAAACGCTTGATGGTTATTTGGGTTCAATGCCTTTCTTGTCTGCTTTTTGATGTTAACGTTTTCCGTATACGTTGCTAATCGACAAGTATATTCCAGTCCATTGCCCTGGCCCTCACCATCAACACCTTCGGCCCCCAAGGCTCCAGCGCTGCCCTGGTCGTGGCCGTGGCCTACACCATCCAGGTTCAGTCAGCAGCCTGGTACGTGAAATCGGAATGGAACTACTCGCTGGTACCGTTATGAAGATTTCAATTGCATCGTAATCAGGTTTTCCAATACTCATAAGAGCAATCATCGAGTCCAGAATATCACCATGAAAAATTTTGGGATCTACACAGTGAACGCCGTTTATCGTATTGAAGCGTAATCTGAAATTGATGACGTCAAGTAATACACCGATATGAATCAATCCGCTATGACTGCCAAGTTTTTCCATCCCCTGTTTTATGGTAATAGGACGTCTCATAAGTTTCACCTCTGAAGTGAATGTTTGACGCCCCATAAAAATCATAATACATATATGAATTCAATAGGTTATATGAATTTAAACGCCTTTTGGGCCACAGATTGAGGTAATTTTATTAAATAATATAAGATATTTATATTTTTATTATGACCGACAACACTTTTATTGCAGATCTTCACATCCATTCCAAATATTCACGGGCGACGGCTCGGAATCTTGATATTGAAAACTTATACATATGGGCTCAACGCAAAGGTATCAGCGTTGTCGGCACCGGTGATTTCACTCATCCGGCATGGTTTTCCGAACTTGAAAGCTTGCTGGAACCGGCAGAACCAGGACTGTACCGGCTTAAGAAAAGTGTTGCCGATGTGTGTGATAAATCGGTTCCCGTTTCATGCAGGGCACCCGTACGCTTTATGTTGAGTTGTGAAATAAGCAATATTTATAAAAAGGCGGGGCAAACCCGTAAAAATCATAATCTGGTTTTTTTCCCAAATTTTGATGATGTGCGACGGTTCAACACGTCTCTGGAAAAGATAGGTAATATCCGGTCCGATGGGAGACCCATTTTGGGTTTGGATGCCCGCGATCTGCTTGAAATGATGCTCGAAGTCTCGGAGCAGGGCTTTCTTGTTCCCGCACACATCTGGACTCCGTGGTTTTCCATGTTGGGATCAAAATCCGGATTCGATTCCCTCGAGGAATGTTTTGATGATCTAAGCCCTTACATTTTTGCAGCCGAGACCGGTCTTTCCTCGGATCCAGCCATGAATTGGCGGGTAGAAAATTTGGACAATATAACTCTGATTTCAAATTCCGACGCTCATTCTCCGGGTAAATTGGGAAGGGAAGCTAATCGGTTTGCAACGCAAATGGATTATTTTGCTATGCGATCAGCACTGGAAAGCGGAGATAAAAACCAGTTTAAAGGGACTTTTGAATTTTATCCTGAAGAAGGAAAATATCATGTAGATGGGCATCGAAAATGTGAGATATGCTTTACCCCGGGCGAAACCAAAGCCCATTCAGGAAAGTGTCCTGTTTGTGGTAAACCGCTGACTTTAGGTGTACTTCACCGTGTAGAAGAACTGGCCACCCGTCCCGAAAATTTCCAACCGGAGCGTGCTTTTCCATTTTATAGATTGATACCACTGGATGACTTGCTGTCGGAAATACTCCGGGTTGGCGTTCAGTCCAAAAAAGTGAAGCAGACCTACCATGGCCTGCTGGATCAGCTAGGCAGCGAATTTGAAATTTTGTATTATCTGAAAAGAGATATAATTGAAACAGCCAAGGTTCCACTGCTGGGTGAAGCCATTGAACGGATGCGTGATGGCCGTATTTCCTTTTTTCCAGGTTACGACGGAATTTTTGGAAAAGTTCAAATATTTTCAGATGATGAAAGAAACCAATTAATTGGGCAAAGACGTCTGTTTTACGATTTTAACAAGAAGGTCAAACATAAATCGAAATCTGAACCGAAAGCGATACAGCCAAAAACTGAGGTCTCTACGCAATTTTTTAAAAAGGCGGTTTTTCCAGATACGGTGATCAAGCTGAACAAAGAGCAGCAGGAAGCCGTTGATGATGACAATGGACATCTGATGATTATCGCCGGTCCGGGTACGGGGAAAACCCGAACCCTCACCCATAAAATCGCCGGGCTGATCCAAAAAGGCGTGGCATTGGAACGAATCTTGGCCGTAACATTCACAAACAAGGCAGCCGCCGAGATGAAAGAGCGACTCGATATCATGATTGGTGATGCCAATAGTCTCCCATTTGTCGGCACGTTTCATTCCTTGGGTTATCAAATATTGAGCGATGAAGCGGAAAACATTACCGTCATCGATGAAAAGAACCGTAAAGAAATGGTGCTGGATGCCATCAAAATAAACCGTTTATCTAAAAAAGGAAGCGGCATCGGTGTAAACGACCTTATGGACTGGATTGTCACGGCCAAGCAGAGATTGCTTGATAGCGATGATTTGCTTCAAGGCGTCTGTCCCCATGAACATCTGGAAGCTTTTACCCGTTGTTATAAAACCTACCAGTGTCTGTTGAATATCAACAATCTGGCTGATTTCGAGGATATAATTTTCAAAACGATTCGGCTTCTGGAAACAAATGGTGCGATTCGCAATAAATACATCGGTCGATACGACCACCTGTTTATCGACGAATATCAGGATATAAACGCCGGTCAATATCGCCTGCTCCAACTTCTTTCTGTAGAAAATACAAATATTTGCATCATTGGTGATCCGGATCAATCTATATATGGCTTCAGGGGGTCCGATGATACCTGCTTCAATTGGTTCAAACGCGATTATGACCATGTAAAGACCATTTTTCTCAATCGTAATTATCGATCGATCCAGACCATCCTGAATGTATCTGCCCAGGTTATCCAACAAAATCCTTGTTTGAATGAAACCGGTGGCAGGCGCAGGGTTTATTCAACGATGCGTGGAGATAAAACCATTGAATTAATTGAAGTGGGAACGGAAACTTCCGAGGCCGTTGCCATTGGAAAAAAAATAGAAGAAATGGTTGGCGGAACCGGTTTTTTGTCCATGGATTCAGGTGCGGTGGACAGTGTGGACAGCAGGGATGTAATGAGTTTTGCCGATTTTGCGGTATTGTTCCGGACCCGTAATCAGGGGGATTTGATAGGCAAAGTCCTTGAAAAAGCCTCGATTCCATGTCAGCGGATCGATCGACGGGTCGTTATGGATCATCCTGGTATCCAGAACATATTGGCTGCGTTCAGACTAATAAATAATTCAGGAACGGTAATGGATATTCAAACTGCCGGCAGTATCCTGAATCCAGGGCTTTCCGTAAAAACCTTGGATTTGTTGAAGGACTGGGCTTTTCGCAACGAATTGTCACCAACCAAAGCATTGGTTCAGGCCCGTCGATTACCTATACCGGATATGGGGCGCCCCCGTCAGAAGCAGCTATATGCCTATACGGAAAAGCTTTTTAAAATAAAAGAAAAACTGGCTGGTTTATCCATGACGGATATGGTCAAATGGTTGGCCGACGAAGGCGGTCTGCCGGACAAATATGCGATGGATACGGATTTCAATTGCGGGTACGAAAAATTGCTGTCCATCGCTGCGGAATATAAAAGGAATCCATGCGGTTTTTTGGCAAATGTAAGCCTTTCCGGAAACACGGATATATACGATCAGCGGGCGGAAAAGGTTGCATTGCTGACCATGCATGCAGCCAAGGGCTTGGAATTCCCTGTCGTTTTCATCGCCGGCTGTGAGGACGAATGGATTCCCTATTGTTCCGTCAACCGTCCAGCGGACAGGCAGGAAGAGCGACGTTTGTTTTACGTTGGCCTGACCCGTGCCAAAAATCATCTTTTCCTTACCCGTGCAAAGCGCAGGCGGATTAATGGGAAGATGAAAGAGCGGCAATGGTCACCGTTTGTAAAAGATATCGAAAACAAGGATAAACATATTTCCGGACAAACATGGAAAAAAATAGAAGAACCCAGACAAAGACAACTCTCCTTATTTGAGAAATAAGTTAGCGATTAATTATTTCGTAAGAAGTCGCCAACTATGAAAAAATATTTTGTATTTGTGAAACAATGGTGCCATGATCGTACCTGTTCACGAGGTAGAAACAGCCAATACCTGTAAACGCTTACCTATGATCAATTGTATTTATAGCCAATTTACCGAACAATGATATTTTCGGATTGACGCCGACGAGGATTCCAATTCATTGCCAAATGATCAGGTATTATTCACGAGAACACTGCGATCGTTGATGTTGTGGACCGTGGGGTCAATCTTTTTCTGCGTTTCCTTTACCGTTCTTTCTATCGGTCTGTTCGTTATATCCCGCGAACGGATTTTTACAAAGGAGCCTTTCACCTGAATCCCAAACCGGTGCGGGTGTCCATCGGCCAGGCGATTGCCTTCGAATCGTTCACCAATAAGACGCCGGAGCAGCTGCGGGATCATGTGCGGGGTATTATTTCGGATTTATCCCGATAACTCGTGATTCCCACATTCAAGGAATCAAATATTTATATAGTGCTGGCCAATGGCCTAGAATAATCGAAAAAGGAGAGACCATGTCCGAAGGTACCCAGGCATTTCAGAGCAAGATGGTGGATATTCTTAATTACGGAGCCTTGAACCTGGCCATGGGCGTAGGGTATCGTACCGGTCTGTTCGATGTGATGGATGCTCTGGATCAACCCCGTTCGGCAGTTCAGATCGCCCAAGCGTCCGGATTGAATCAGCGCTATATCGAAGAATGGCTCGGGGTGATGGTTTGCGGTGAAATTGTCGAAGCCAGCCGCAGTGCAGATGATGAACTGCTCTATTATTTGCCAAAATCTCATGGCGATGCTCTGGCCCGACGGGCGGGCAGCAATAATTTTGGGGTGTATACCCAGGAAATTCCGCTGTTGACGGAATTGGCCATGGAGCATGTGGTGCGGGGGCTCGAGACCGGGGACGGGATTACTTATGCACACTATCCCCGGTTTCACGATTTCATGTCTCAGCTTGCTGACGCCAAACACCGTCAAGTGCTGGTGGATGTATTTTTGCCATGGGTAGACAGTGGAAATGTGGTCCGGGATCTGCAACGGGGAATAGAGGTTTGCGACCTGGGGTGTGGCCAGGGCCTTGCCGCCATTTTGATGGCCCGGGCCTTTCCTGCCAGCCGGTTCACCGGAATCGATATCAGCGCCGAAGCCCTGGATGTGGCCCGAATGGCCGCCCGCAATGCCGATTTGACCAATATTCGGTTCGTTCAATGGGATGCGGCAAAATTGCGTCATCCCAACGATTTTTCGGGGAAATTTGACTACGTTACCGCATTCGATGCAATTCATGACCAGACCCGGCCCATGGAAGCCCTTGAGGGGGTGCATGAAATCTTGAGCGCCGATGGCGCTTTTTCCATGGTCGATATCGCCGCCGAAAGCGGCGTGGATGGGAACAAGGATCATCCCATGGGGGCTTTTATGTATACTGTCAGCCTGATGCATTGCATGCCGGTCGGTCTCGTAGACGGTGGTGCGGGGTTGGGCATGATGTGGGGGCGCCAGCAAGCCCAGAAAATGCTGAAGCAAGCGGGGTTTGATCCAGTGACAGTTAACGAAATCCCCAATGATCGGTTCAATCTGCACTTTTTTGCACGCAAACGATAGCTGACCGCCGGAAAACGGGAACAATCCATGAAAGATCGCACAGCACAAACCAATGGTGAAACAGCCGGGACCTTGGGAACCTTTGCCGGGGTCTTTACGCCCAGTGTCCTGACCATATTGGGAATTATTCTTTTTTTACGACTGGGGTACGTGGTGGGCGCAGCGGGTTTGGGCCAGGCGCTGATCATTATCGCCCTGGCAAATTTTATCAGCATCCTCACCAGTGTCTCGCTTTCCGCCGTGGCCACGAACCTCAAGGTGAGGGGCGGTGGTGACTACTATCTGATTTCGCGGACGTTGGGAATTGAGTTCGGCGGCTCCATCGGCCTGGTATTGTTTCTGGCTCAAAGCGTATCCATCGCCTTTTATTGCATCGGTTTTTCCGAGGCGGTCGCCGCGTTTTTTCCCGGGGCGCACCCGTTTGGAGTGCAGTTGATTGCCGGCGGTGCCGTGATCTTTCTGTTCGTTCTCGCCTGGTTGGGGGCGGACTGGGCAGCCCGATTCCAATTTGTGGTCATGGGATTGTTGATTACGGCCCTGACCTCTTTTTTCATCGGTGGTTTTCGTGGTTGGGATTCGGCATTGCTGGCCGCCAACTGGTCCACACCAAACAACGCACCGCCATTTTGGGTGCTCTTTGCCATCTTTTTTCCTGCCGTCACGGGTTTTACCCAGGGTGTGAGCATGTCCGGTGACCTGGTGGATCCAGGAAAAAGCATCCCTTTGGGGACCTTTCTCGCCGTCGGGATATCCATCGTCGTTTATTTTGTCGTTGCGGTGGTATTCGCTGCGGTAATGCCCAACAATCAACTCGCCGCCAATTACAATGCCATGAAAAACGCCGCCGCGGTTGGCTTCTTCATTGATGCGGGTGTCATTGCGGCCACCCTTTCATCGGCCATGGCATCGTTCATGGGCGCTCCGCGCATCCTGCAGTCTCTGGCCGCGGATCGGATTTTCAACGTGCTGACACCCTTTGCCGTTGTCAGCCAGCCATCGGGCAATCCTCGCCGGGGGGTGCTGCTGTCCGCCGGCATCGCTTTCGCTACCATCGCTTTGGGGCAATTGAATCTGATCGCCAGTATTGTGTCCATGTTTTTCCTCATTTCCTATGGGCTGCTCAATTACGCAACCTATTTCGAAGCCAAAACCCAAAGCCCGTCTTTTCGTCCACGGTTCAAATGGTTTTCCCCATCTGCGAGCCTGATGGGTTTTTTGATTTGTTTGGGTGCCATGTTGGCCATTGATCCAAAAAGCGGTGCGGTTGCGATTGCCTTGTTGATCATGGTCCACCAGTATCTTAAACGCACCGCCGGGCCTTCACGGTGGGCAGACAGCAGCCGCTCCTACCATTTGCAGAAGGTTCGAACACATTTATTGCGTGCTTCGGAGCAGCCCGCGCATGCGCGTGATTGGCGGCCCCAATTGCTGGTGTTCACCCGTGCACCCGAGCGACGTCATGCTCTGCTGACTTTTTCGACGTGGATAGAAGGTGGCAGCGGGTTTACCGAGGCGGTGGAGATTGTCGAAGGCGAAGGGGCGTCAGCCAGACGGGAACGGAACGCGGCCCAGCGATCACTATCGACGGCCATCGCCGAAGGAAGGTATGAGGTTTTTCCGCTGACGGTTCACGCACCGGATTATGCTCAGGCAATGGATGCGTTGATTCAAAGTTCGGGCATCGGACCGTTGCGCCCCAACACGGTGGTCATCAATTGGATGGGGGAATCGGCAATTTCCGGTATCGATGCATACAATTACGTGAGACAGCTCAGGCAGATTTTCCGGCATGGGAAGAATCTGGTCCTTTTGCGAACCGACGAGGAATCCTGGCGTCGGCTTGAATCCATTTCGGCCGATGCGCGTATCGACATCTGGTGGCAGGGAGACGCAACCAGCCGCCTGATGCTGCTTCTCGCATACCTGATGACCCGGAATGATATGTGGGAGAAGGTAAAACTGCGGGTCCTGACCATGGGGGATGGTTCACAAATCGAAATTGAAAAACAGCATCTGAGAAAGACCCTAGAAGAAATCAGGATTGATGCGATGGTTCATATCGTCGAGGATTTCATGGCGGAAACCATCGTTTCGCATTCTGCCGATGCGGCATTCGTTTTTCTGCCCCTGACCATACAGGACAATCGCTTACTCGATCCTTCCGGCAACTCCTTCGAGCGAAGTTTGCCCAAACTGCCGGTTTCTGCGGTTGCCATGGCTGCCGAAGACATTGATCTGGATGCCTCTCCCGAAGAAGGACTGGCCGCCCAGGTTGCCATAGCGGTGGACGATCTCGAAGCGGCCACTAAAAACGCCGTGGCGGCGGAAAAAGAGGCCGAGGAAAAAAAGGCAGCTCTGGACGAACTCGCCGAGCGCCTTGATCGTTTGGAGGATCAAGGGGTTGACGGGACCGTGCCGCTGGAGGAGCGAAAAGCACTGAAGGAAAAACTCAAGTTCGCGGCCTCCGGTGCCGAAAAAGCCTATCGACGGGCAATCAAGGCCAAGGTCAAAGCCGATGAAGCTGCCAAAACGGTCGATACCCTTCCACATATTAAAAAGACTTGATTGTTGTCGACGTTTGAGTTGAAATATATGCGTTCAGGAATGGAGATGAAATAAATTTCCACTCTTTAGCATTGGATGAAATGCGTTGTGCGTCCAATTGAGGCAGGATCGCACCAGCTATACGGATTACCGGTTATGATTGTATATTGTGAAGAGTGTGGTTTTAAAAATACGATTGATGAATCGCTTATCAAGGGCGCGCTACCACAGATCCCATGCGAGAAATGTGGCGATTTTCTGCATTTTTACGGTTTGGAATCAAAAGCCCAAAAGGCGCCGCCCGCAAAGACCGGGCAGCAAATAGGCTCATGCCTGATTCTCAAATATGGCAAGGTCGTCGTCATTGTTAATGAAGCCAATTCCCGCGTGGAAATCGGGCGCCAGAAAAGTAACGATATTCAGGTTATCAACAATCGTGTTTCCCGAACGCATGCCGTCGTCGAGTATAAAAACGGGAATTATTATCTTGTCGACCAAAGTTCCAACGGCACCTATCTTGTCCTTGAGGGGCACAAAGCGGTGACCGTAAAAAAGAAGGAAGTTGAGCTGAACGCCAAAGGCGTCATCGGTCCGGGTTATAAAGTGGATCTCAAATCTTCCGATGCTATCCAGATTTTATTGGAGTAACGGATGCCTGCAACAAGCCATCGCTGCTGTTTACCTTGTAAGCAGGTACAAAAAAAGAGTGCCTTTCCGGTTTATCGGAAAGGCGCTCCGGTCAATTATCGATTCGAGTTACGATACGACGCTTACATTTGATGCCGCGGGTCCCTTGGGTCCATCTTCGATTTCAAAGGTGACACGGTCGCCTTCGTTAAGTGATCTGAATCCGGTGGCATTAATGGCCGAATGATGGACGAACACGTCCGCTCCGTCTTCCTGCTCGATAAATCCATACCCTTTGCTGTCATTGAACCACTTTACAATACCATTTGCCATGCTAACTTCCTCCTGCGATACAAATAAAAAAGAAAACCATCGCTTCAACCATCAGGACCTCACATCGGCTAGTGGATCCTCTTTCAGGGTGAAGCTGGCCTGTCAACAACGGCAGGCCCTGCATGATCAGCCAACATATCATGTAATGGAAGAAAATCAAGTGATTTGTGCATGTTCCCACCATCTCCAATGAATATGCAGGGCATTGCACAATATGTGGTGGTCAATGTTGTCATACCTACCGGACACCGCAGACGGGAAAACACTTGACGCCCCGGTTCGACACCATTAACCCCCAGGGTTGAAAAAGTCGGAGGGCGTCAGAGCCAGGCCCAAAGGGCTCCCACATTTCCTTCATTGCTGATCATAGTCCCACTGTCTTTCAACGATGGTCCGCAATTTCCGTTTGCCCACAGGGCTCAATCCCAGGCGGTCTATATCCCGGTCGAATTGTTCTCTGGTACCGTTTCCGCCGGCATATCCATTGATGCGCGAGACCGCTGTGGAGTATACGAAATCGCTGTGCCGCGGATAAATACGGTCCATTTCGGACTTCAGCGTGTACTGCTGTTTTAGAAGGTATTTCTGGTGATATTCCTCGGCCAGGGTGAAGTCGCGCAGCGGCGCCACTTCGGTGCAGACCGGCTGGCCAATGTCCTCGGCCAGGGCGGCTTTGGACGCTTCGGCCAGCGTGCGCTGGGTCTCGTCATGGTAAAAAATCGCCCGCATATACTGCCGGGAATGGTCCTGGCTGGTGGGTGTGTGGCGCTGCCAGAAGATATCCAGCAACTGGTTAAAGGTGATGCGTCGGGGATCAAAGTCCAACTGGATCGTTTCCGTGTGGTCACCCATGCTGCGATACGTGGGGCTGGCCTGATGGCCGCCGGCATAGCCTACGCGGGTGCGGATGACGCCGTCGAAGATCCCGAACCGGGATTCGATACCCCAGAATCACCCCAGACCGAAGGATGCTGTTTCAAACGTTCTCGGTTGTGATGTGTCGATGGCCGGAACCATGAGATTTTGCCTTTCCACCGGCATAGCCATATCCAAAACTCCTTTTCGGTTTTCCTGTGAGGCAGTTGATGTGGGATGTTCGCCCAAAATACCACCATACCCAAGTATACACCATGGTTGCATAAAAAAAAGAGAAAGTTATTGTTCGAATAGAAAGTCAAGTGACCGCCAACAAAGCAGATGGGGTGCCGTGAACGATTACGAAAGCCCAATGCCCAAATGTGCCTACCGGTGTCTGGCCCGGGACACCAGACAGGCACCGACCAGCACCGCCAAGCAAACGGCCAGGGAAAGCGGAAACCAGAAAAAGGTCTTTTTGAAAATATGATTTTCCAGAGCCAGACTGCCGATCCCGGCGCCGTGAAGCCCCTTTTTCTGCATTTCCAGGAGAGCGGCATATATGATCCCCGTGCCCCCGTAGGAGAGATTATATGCCAGGCCCTTGAAACTCAACACCGTGGCCCGGCGGGAGGATGATGCCTGCCTGTTGACGAAATAACTGACATAAAAACCCACCATGTAGAGCGACGAAAACGCCAACAGAGCCGGCAGGATCCCCAGATAGGGCCAAAAGCAGGTCATACCGGCCAGGCCGGCCAGGGCCGTTACAGCCGTGGACAACAGGCAGAATGCCGGTGACCGGTTTTCAGCGATCCAGCGGGACAGGCGGGGGATGAACAGGCCCAGCACGGCCATTACCGAACCCATAATTCCAAAAAACGACTCCGGCAGTTCAATCATGCGGTAATACTGGCTGGCCAAAGTGGTTACCATGCGCAAAATACCGTCGAAAGACATCCCGAAAAGGATTACCGCCAGAACGAAAGGTGTTTTTAAAATCCACGATCCAGTGTTCAAAGTGAGCCGTAAGGCATCCATGGCCGATCCGCCGAAGGCTTTTTCATAGGTCCCGTCCGCGGCCGGATACGTGCATGATTCGTCGAACCCCAAAGCAGATATCAACGTCAAAACGGCCAATCCCAGCGTCAGGTATAAGGGGAAGCGCAGGGTATCGGCCTGAGTGAACTGGGCGGCAGACCCGAAAAAGGCCGCGACGCCGCGCATCAGGATGGGATCGTATACCGCGGCTCCCACCGACATGGTGAGAATGAACACCACCGAGCGCAGGCGGCGCATCTGGGCCTCCAGCACCCGGCCCCAGTGGTCAGCCATGCCATGGGCCTGAAGTGAATCGTAGGCGATGGCCTCATCGGCCCCGCTGGCGGCGGCTACGGCCAAACCGCTGAGTACCCGATTGATCAGAAAGACCCAGAACAACAAGGTTGGATCGCCGCTTGGCGCCAGACACAAAATGGCCATTTCCACCAGCATGGAAATGGCCGCGAAAACGATCAGGCACCGTCGGCCGACAATATCCGCCAGAGCACCCGAGGGAACCTCGGCCAGCACGATTGTGGCCGCCCAAACGGCATTGAGAATGGAAAATTGGGCCACGCTGAGCCCGAAGTCCAGAAACAGGACGGTGAATATCGGATAGTAAAACCGGCAATTGAAAAACACACGAAAGGCGATGAACAGGCGCACGTTCTTCACCGTAAAGGGTGACGAATCAAAGGTCGGCAATGGTGGGTCGTCCTTGTTCAGTTTTTTCTCCCGGATCAAAGCAAGGCGGTGTCGGTGGATGATATCGGTGAGATAAAATAAGAAGTATTTGACAAAGTTAAAGGGGGAGCATGACTTGAAATTGACAAAAGGCCCGATTCCCATTAGAAAGTGCCTAAAAGTGGGTCGTTTTCTTGCCCCTACCATTATGAGGGATTCATGACCAAAGAAGCCGTTGCCATGTATTGGGATTTCGAGAATATCCACGCCAGCATTTTCGATGCCGTCCACGGGGGCGGCAGCTACCCCAAGCCGGCCAACCGCAACCGTCAGCAGGCGGTGATGGTGGATGTTCAGGGCGTATACGATTTTGCCACAACCTATGGCAACGTGGCCATCAACAAGGCCTACTGCAATTGGCATTGGTTCACCAATTACCGCCAGAGCCTGCTCAAGTGTGCCGTGGAGCTGATTCAGCTTTTTCCACCAGGCCCCCAGGCCAAAAACGGTGCCGATATCAAGCTGTCCCTGGACGCGGTGGAAGACATCCTGCGGTTTCCGCATATATCCTCCATCATCGTCGTGGGGGGAGACAGCGACTTCATTCCCCTGGCCCAAAAGCTCAAGGCCGCCGGCAAGGATCTCATTGGTGTGGGATGCCGGAATTCCACCAACCGGCATTGGGCCAACAGTTGCTCGGAATTCAAGTATTATGAGACCTTTGCACTGGAACCCCAGGACGAAGATGAGGAGATCGAAACGGCAACGGTCAAGGATGCTGCCGAACTGATCACCAAAGCCATTAAACAAATTTCACTGCGCAACGGCGACAAATGGGTGCTCAAGGCCGCCATCCGGCCGGTGGTCAAGCGCCTGGATCCCACTTTTGACGAATCCAATTACGGCTGTCGCAGTTTTGCCGACCTGCTGCGGACGCACAATGACCAGTTCAGGATCGAACGGGGTGAACACGATCATCTGGTGTGTCTGGTTGAGTAGCGCCTGAACCCGTTCGGTAGGGACTTAATTTGTGTCTGTCCAGAAATAGGCAAATTTGGTCGAGATCAAGGCTTTCGGATATTTTTACCGCAGGCATATGGTTTATCTTCCGAGGATAAAAATGTTCGTATAACGCAGATATCGGACAAATTGGCCATTTCCGGATGGGCGCTATATAGCTCATTTAAACGCTTGGCCACATACCGAAATCATTGGCAGCGTTTCAGGATATGGATGTTATTGCGGAATTCACAAGTAACGGTATACATCTTCAAGGTCCAGATCACAGGCGATCATCATCACCTGTAAATGGTAAAGTAACTGAGAAATTTCTTTGGCGGTGGCTTCACGGCCTTCGTGCTCGGCGGCCATCCAGACCTCGCAAGCCTCCTCGATCACCTTCTTGCCGATGGCGTGGATTCCCTTTTCCAATTGCCGGACCGTGCCCGATTCGGGGGCCTTACGCGCCGCCTTGTCCTTGAGTTCCGCAAAAAGGCCTTCGAACGTTTTCATCCGTTGATTATGCTTTCGATTGCCGACCGGTCTGAACCGGCTTGTACTTATTCATCGTTGCGGCTTTTCTTAACAGAAAAAACACCGCCCCACAATGCCCGCAGGAGACGACCGAACCTGCTGAAGGCTTCGGTTTGATATCCCTTTTCCTCTCCAAAGGAGGCGCAACCTCAAAACCTGCGAAAAAATTAACGGCGTTACGGTATGAATTCCTCATCCTCTCCCGAGGGCCTGAATTCCGGGAACTGTGAGGTCATTGTGCACGCGATAGAAGATGCCTCGGCCGAAAGAAAGCAGTTAAATCGGACGAAAATCGGTTGACGAACACAAATCATCCGGTTACGAGACAAGCGGTGCTGCTGACCGAGCCCTGGTAACCCCGGCCTTGCAAATCAAAAGGAGAAAGCAATGGATATTTCCATCACCTATTGTTCACAATGAAACTATAAGCCCCGTGCAGCCAGTCTGGCTGCCAGAATCGAAAAGACCTTGGGGGTCGTACCAACCCTGATTCCCAAGGAAGGGGGGATTTTCGACGTATGCGTTGGTGACAAACTCGTCTATTCCAAATTCAAAACAGGCACTTTCCCGGATGAGGAGCAGCTTGTTAAGGATTTGGCTTCGATGTAATCTGCGCCATAAAACGCTTACAGACTTTTATTTACAGGGTATTGATTCCTGCTGCCCCGTAAACAGGTATAAAAAAGGAGAGGCGACCCTGCATTTTGTGGGGAGGGATGCAGGGCCGCCGAGGGTAGAGGGATTGAGTAATACATATGAGGTATTGAGAAGCAAGATAGCCCCATAGCCTATGGTTGTCAAGCAAAAAATACCACTTTGTGGTATTTTTTGCTGTGGGACATATAGGACCGTCCAGAACTCGGCAAATTGGCCATTTCCGGATGGGTACTATCTGGCGATCAGAAAAATTCCATAGGTCGCCAGCAGGTCCGGCCAGGTGCGAACGATCCGGCCGGAGTGATCCCGGCGGTGGGTGTTGATGGCCACTTCCTTGAGGATCGTAAAGCCCACCTCGCGGGCGTATCGCCTGAAGTCGGACAGGGTGATCACCCGGATGTTGGGAGTATTGTGCCACTGGTACGGCAGTTGGGGCGTGACCGGCGCATGCCCGGTCAAAGCCAACATCAGGCGTACCCGCCAGTGGCTGAAATTCGGAAAGCTGACCACGCAGTGCCGCCCAACCCGCAACATCTCCCGGATCAGGGGCGCCGGATCGTAGATCTGCTGTAATGTCTGGGCCAAAATCACGAAATCGAAAGCGTTGTCCGGGTAGTCCTGCACCTCCTTGCTTATATCGCCCTGGAGAACGGTCAGACCCCGCTCAATGCAACGGGCCACACAGGCTTCATCCATATCGATGCCGGTACAGGCTGCTTGCTTGTTTCGTTTCAGATGGTTCAACAATGCACCGTCGCCACACCCCAGGCCTAGCACCCGGGCGCCCGGCGGTATCCACGAGGCCACCAATTGCAGATCGTACCGGATGCTGCGGTTGCTATCTGTCGCCGTTGTCACCATCCAGAAATCCTTTCATGATGCCGGACAGACGCTGACTGGGCAGCAGGAAGGCGTCATGCCCCCACTGGGCCTCGATTTCACAAAAGCTGACATCGAGGCCGTTTTTTTTCATTGCTTTGACCATGTTTCGGGACTGGTAGGTCGGATAGAGCCAGTCCGAAGTGAACGAAACCACCAGAAACCGTGCCTGCGCAATGGAAAAGGCAGCCACGTCCGAGCCGTCTCCGTGGTACCGTGACAGATCGAAATAATCCGCGGCCTTGGTTATATAGAGAAAAGCGTTGGCGTCGAAACGGTCGACAAACTTTCGCCCCTGATAGCGCAGGTAGCTTTCCACCTGAAAATCGGCATCGAAATTGAATGAGAAATCGGCCTTACCCTGAAGCCGCCGGCCAAACTTGAGGCGCATGGATTCATCCGAAAGATAGGTGATATGACCGATCATACGCGCCACGGCGAGTCCCAGATCGGGTTTTTTACTGCCGTAGTAGTCGCCCCCATTCCAATTGGGGTCGGCCATGATAGACTGCCTGGCGACTTCGTTGAACGCAATCGCCAGGGCACTGTGCCGTATGGTCGTGGCCAGCAGTACGGCGGCGGCAACGCTGTCCGGATAACGCGCGATCCACTCCAGGGCTTGCATGCCGCCCACGGATCCGCCCACTACGGCGTGCAGACGCTGGATTCCCAGATGCTCAACCAGTCGCTTCTGGGCGGTCACCATGTCGCCGATGGTGACCATCGGAAAACGCAGGCCGTAAGGCTTGCCGGTTTCGGGATCAATGCTGGCAGGTCCGGTGGACCCCATACAGCTTCCCAGGATATTGGAACAGATCACGAAATAACGATCCGTATCAATCCCCTTTCCCGGCCCTACCATGAAGTCCCACCATCCCGGCTTGTCGTCTTTTTCACCGTAGACACCCGCTGCATGGGCGTCACCGGAAAGGGCGTGCAGAATCAAAATGGCATTGCTTCGGTCGGCGTTGAGGCGGCCATAGGTTTCGTAGGCCAGGGATACCGGACCGATATGGGCGCCGCAGTCCAGCGGCATGGGGTCCGGCGGATGGGCAAAGGTGAACGTTGACGGCTCCACACGCCCCACCGAAGCCCCTACCTGATTATGTTGAATATATTCACTCATCGTCGATTTTGGCCAGAAATATTTTGAACACATCGCATGAACGGCACAAGGCCATCTTCTCTTTCCAGGAGGCCTGGGCCGCCCCGTTGCAGATGGTGCCGTTGATGAACCAGCACAGATCGCGGGCCGAAAACTCCCAAGCCGGGCACTGTTCACGCTGGTCCTGCGGGCACGAGCGGTTTTCCCAGCAAGGATCCAGTCCCCTGGCACCCAACAGTTTACGGCTGAGGATAAAATAAAACTGGCGTTCCACATGCATGGGTATGGTTCGCCAACCCTGCTCGTAACTGTGAATGGCTTTGATGGATGTTCCCAGAAGCTGTGCCATTTGCTTTTGGGTCTTATGGAGTTTTTTACGGTATCGGCTGAAGGTCTTGGCTTCCATAAAATTACCTGGCATCTTTCCAGAAACAGGCAAATTGGATCGAGATCAAGGCGTTCACCCTAATTTTTATCTCGGGTTTTTCCGCGGGCATATGTTGATATGCCGAGGATAAAAATGTTCGTATGACGCAGATATCGGACAAATTGGCCATTTCTGGATGGCGCGACCTATGTCTTACAACGCATTGGCTGCCTTTATACCCCTTAAACAAGTAAATGATAGTGAAGTCACACTTCATGGTAGGAATGTCAATCTTTTTCTCCCGATACATGGCTGGCAGTGGCCCCAAAAGCTGGACAATGGTGATTGGGTCAGGGCCGAGCGGATTTTCCTTTAAAGCCGATCCTGTGGCGTTATGAGCCAGGTGATCCTAAACAGATCTTGTCGTTGCGGCTCAATCATGGAATGTGATGTTCAAAATAAAATTCCCACATACCCCACAAAATTGTCCCCCGGGTTTTTGTCATAGCTGGTGGCATAAACTAGCTCCTCTGCCTTGTCCGCGCCCAAGGCCTTGCCGGCGGCAATGGCTGCTGCCGCAGCACCGCTGCAGCAGGCGTTATCGTGGGCCAGGCCTTCCCGAATGACCGCTTCGGGGTCCATGGCCAGCATGGCATCAATGGCTTTACGGTCATTTTCCTTTCGGACCCAATCCACCGCCTCCCGGCCGAACCCCTTGGACGTGAATCCATAGTTGGGGCCGTAATGCGTTAAATCCGTGGAACCGATGACAGCAATGTTCAGGTTCAAGTTTCGGGCGATTTCAACAACCGACACGGCCAAATCGAGGGTCTGGGCCGCAGGCGGAACCCCCATGGCCACCACCCGTGCATCTTTGAAGAAATAGCGGATAAACGGCATCTGCAGTTCAATGGTGTTGTCCTGATTGAAACGGGTGGGGCTCTCTATATGAAATTCATACTGGCGGATTAGTTCTCCGGCCAGAGCCGTATCCACGGGCAGGGGGCAAAATGGGGTTTCCCATTCCCCTGCGGGCATGATGATCCGAGGGGATCGGGCATGCAGGTGCATGCCGAAGACCACCACCACATCAACGGCGCGATTGGCGGCAATCCGGTGAATCACATTGCAGGCAATGCTGCCGGAAAAATACCACCCTGCATGGGGAACGATGCCGCCGACAGGCGCTGGGATGGAGGTGGATTGGTTTTTGCCCGCTTCGAGAAACTGCAGGATCTGGTCTTCACAGTCCCGGCTTTCTGCCGGATACCAGCTTCCCGAAAAAACGGATTTTCGCAGACTCATAAATGAGCTCCTTTGGATTGCGGTTGTATCCATAAAATAGAAAAAGATCTGCCAGCCAACCAAGCCCGTTTTTCGCAGGAATGATTTGCAGCCGTGCGATGTAAGGAAAAAAATCGAGGCTGGAGAATTCGTCTTCATATTTTTGGCACAGAAAAAGCGATGGGTCACGTTTTTTTTGTATACGTTGGCGGCGTTGAAACGGCCAATTTGTAGTAAAGCATCGGAGGATAGGCGTTGCAGGGTGTCGCAAATCGCGGCTTTAGCACGCAGACGTATGGCATACTTCAAAGGCCCGGTAACAAGGCAGATTTGGTGCCTTGTGAGCGCGTACTCTTTTTTTTTTACGGATCGTGCTTATTGTGTAACAAGTGTTTGTCCAGAAATAGGCAAATTGGTTCGAGATCAAGGCTTACGATAATTTTTACTGTGGGCATATGGTTGATATTGCCGAGGATAAAAATGTTCGTATAACGCAGATATCGGACAAATTGGACCTTTCCGGATGAGCACGAACAAACCAAACAAAGACACGAAAAGGCATGCTGTTTGCTTTTATCGAACCAGCTCGGAGGATATATCATGTGGGATTATACGGATCAAACCAAGGAACATTTTCTCAATCCACACAATGTGGGTTTTATCGATGATTTCGACGGCATCGGCGAGGTCGGCTCCCTGGCCTGCGGAGACGCCCTTAAACTCACGTTCAAACTGGATGCGGACGAACGTATTTCAGATGCTAAATTTCAGACATTCGGATGTGCCAGTGCCATCGCCTCATCGTCGGCCCTTACCGAAATGGTCAAGGGATTGACCCTGGATGAAGCCGCCAAAATCACCAACGAGGACATTGCCGACTATCTGGGCGGGCTGCCCAAGGAGAAGATGCACTGCTCGGTGATGGGCCGGGACGCACTGGAAAAGGCCATCGCCCACTATCGTGGAGAGGAAGAGAAAAAGATCGAAGGTGAAATCGTCTGCGAGTGTTTCGGTGTAACCGATATACAAATCCGACGGGCCGTCACGGAAAACAACCTGACCACCATCGATGGCGTCTCCGACTACGTCAAGGCCGGCGGCGGCTGCAGCAAGTGCCACGACAAAATTCAATTCATTATTGATGACGAACTTGGCAATGCCCCCCAGACGGCCAAAAAGCCCGTGGCATTGACCAACATCCAGAAAATAAAAATGATCGACGCCACCCTGGAACGGGAAGTGAAACCGTCCCTGAAACAGGACGGCGGGGACATCGAACTGGTTGACGTGGACGGCAATCGGGTGATGGTCAAACTCAGAGGCTCATGTGCATCCTGCAGCAAGTCCGAGATAACCCTGAAGCATTATGTGGAATCTAAACTTAAAGAACTGGTTTCCCAGGAACTGGTTGTGGAGGAGGTTTAGCCCATGAAAGCCGTATACGTGGACAACAATGCCACGACTCGCGTCGCACCAGAAGTCGTTGAAGAGATGCTTCCCTATTTTTCAGATTTATACGGCAACCCATCCAGTATGCACGCTTTCGGAGGGAGCGTGGGCGCCAAGCTTACGGCTGCCCGCGAACAGGTTGCCACCCTTTTGGGTGCCACGCCGGAAGAGATCCTGTTTACAAGCTGCGGCACCGAGAGCGACAGCACGGCCATTCATGCAGCCCTGCAATCCAACCCGGACAAGCGGCACATTATTACCTCCCGGGTGGAGCATCCGGCAATCAAGAGTCTGGGGGAACATTTGGCCAATCAGGGCTATCGGGTCACTTTTGTCCCAGTTGACCGGCAGGGACGCCTGGACCTTGATTTCCTTTACAAGCACCTTTCCGATGACACGGCCATCGTCAGTGTCATGTGGGCCAACAACGAAACCGGAACGATTTTTCCCGTCGAAGAGATTGCCCGTGAAGTGCGTTCACGGGGCATCGTCTTTCATACCGATGCGGTCCAGGCCGTGGGTAAGATTCCCATCAACATGGCCGACTCGGCTGTGGATATGCTATCGCTTTCCGGTCACAAGCTGCACGCACCCAAGGGGCTCGGTGTGCTTTACGTGCGCAAAGGCACCAAGTTCGCCCCCTTTCTCATGGGCGGGCACCAGGAAGGCGGCCGCCGGGCCGGTACCGAAAACACCTCATCTATCATCGGCATGGGCCGTGCCGCCCAACTGGCCATGGATTCAATGGAAGACGAAAATACCCGCGTAAAGGCCATGCGGGACAAGTTGGAAACCGAACTTCTCAAGCGGGTGCCGGCCTGCATGGTCAACGGTGACCCTGAGAACCGGCTGCCCAATACGACCAGCATCGCTTTCGAATACGTCGAAGGGGAGGCCATTTTACTGCTTATGGATCAACATGGTATTTGCGCTTCCTCTGGATCTGCCTGTACCTCAGGGTCGCTGGAACCATCCCATGTGTTGCGGGCCATGGGCGTACCCTTCACCGCAGCCCATGGAACCATCCGCTACTCCTTGAGCATATACAACACCGAGGAAGAGATTGATTTCATCATCGATAAAATGCCTCCCATCATCGAGCGGCTGCGTCAGATGTCGCCTTTTTGGAAGGAGGGCTAATAGAGCAATCAATACTGGAAGGCGCACCAAAACCAATCGCGGTATCAACCGGCCAACTTGACCCTTACCTGTCGGGTTAACCACCCGACCCATTGATCAAAACCCTCTTCGGTTTTGGCTGAAATCTCCAAAATGGGCATACCCGGGTGGATGTTGCCGATGCTGGCGTGGGCCAGTTCCATGTCGAAGTCCAGGTAAGGCAACAGGTCGATCTTGTTGAGCAGGGTGGCGTGGCACTCACGAAACATAAGGGGATATTTGGCCGGCTTGTCCTCACCCTCGGTGACCGAAAGTACCACCACACGCTTGTCTTCGCCGATGTCGAATTCGGCCGGACAGACCAGGTTGCCAATGTTTTCGACGATGAGCAGGTCGATGGCCGAAAGCTCCAGGTCGGCCACGGCCTTTTCGACCACATGGGCCGCCAGATGGCAGTCTCCGCCAAATTCGTCGGTATTGATCTGGATCACCGGGGCGCCCGATTCGGCCAGACGGTCGGCGTCGTGGGTGGTGCAGATGTCACCCACAATCACGGCACAGCGCAGATCGGGCATGATTCGCGCCAGAGTTTTCTGCAAGGTGGTGGTCTTTCCCGAGCCCGGCGAACTCATCATGTTGAGTACGAAAACCTTGTGAGCGGCAAAGTGGAACCGCATGCGTTCGGCCATGATGTCGTTGGCATCCAGCATCCGTCGGACCACTTTTATTTCGCGGGTGCCCAACTTGCGGGTCTCCACGCTGTGGCCGTGGTGATGATGGTCCTGGGGGCCGCTATGGTCGCGGTGATAGCGTTTGGTGATGCGATTAGAGAAAAACCACATAATCAATCCTTTTTGTATGCAAACATAGGGTTTCCTTCAGACGAGTTCTTCAGTTCTCGTCCTCTATTTCTATTGACGTAATATCCAGCTCACGGCCCGACAGGATGTCGATCTTGCCGCTCTGGCAGTTCGTACGGTGAACACGGCCTCCATTACCGTCCATTCGGTCTGGCAATCCTTGCAACGGGCCACCACGGGCAATTCCTCAATGGTCAGTTCGGCACCCTCTAGGGGGTGTCCTTGATCACCAGATCGAAACAAAAGCGCAGGCTGTCGGCAACGATGGCCGATAGCTTGCCCACCTGCAGGTTGACCTTGTGGACCTTGCTGCCCTGCAGCTCTGCCGGGATAGAAGCTTTAAGGATTTTTCTTGATTTTTTATAGAATAATGACGATCTTGGGCGATTTTCTAATTTAGACTTTTCTGTCTGGAATAAGCGAAAGCTGGGATCAACATTTTACAACCATAAGGATCGAATTGCATGGGCATCGAAACATTCTACAAGGAAGTCATGACACTGAACATGATGGCGGACAATGATAACAAGGAAGCTGCCGCCAAAGCCTTTTTCGAAAGGCTGAATACCATGGCGCTCCCCGAATACTTCAATTGGGCGGATGAAATTTTTGACGGGCTGCATGTCAAAGAACGCGGTGGCCACACGGCCCTGCTATGGACGGATATCGCCACCCAGGAGAAAATGCGCTTTACATACAAGGAATTCGCCGCCAGGGGCAATCAGTGCCTGAATGCGCTAAGGGGTGCCGGCGTGGAAAAAGGGGACAACATGTACATGCTGGTTTCCATTGTTCCGGAGACCTGGTTTGCCAGCTACGCCTGCGTCAAAGGCGGACTGGTGATCGTTCCCACGGCCACCACCATGACCATGCGAGAACTGCAATACCGCTTCGAAAGCTATGCACCGGATACCATTGTTTGCGATGCTGCCTTTGCCGACATGATGGATGAAGCCATTGCAGCCACCAATGCCAAACCCAAAATCAAGATTGTTCTTGGGGAAAAAGAGGGCTGGCTCAGCTGCAGTGAACTGGAGAAGCTTGCGACGGAGGCCGAGGCCGCCCGGACCAGGCCCAACGACCTGTTGTTCTGTTTTTTTACCTCCGGCACCACCGGTTTGCCCAAGAAAGTCGGCCACACGGCCGCATCCTACCCCATCGGCCACCTGTCAACGACTGTCATGCTCGGCATCCGCCCTGATGATGTACACCACAACCTGAGTGCGCCGGGATGGGGTAAGTGGGCCTGGAGCAACTTTTTCGCTCCGTTGAACGTGGGCGCTACGGCCACGGGATTCCATTTCAAGGTGCTTGACGGCAATCAGTATCTGAATTCGATTACTGGCTGCAAGGTGACCACCTTTTGTGCCCCGCCCACGGCATGGCGCATGTTTATCAATCTGGACATGGACAATTTTGACCTGTCAACCCTGCGACAATCCATCAGTGCCGGCGAACCGCTCAACCCCGAGGTCATCACCCAGTGGAGGCATTGTTCCGGCACCGAAATCCGGGACTTCTACGGCCAGACCGAATCTACCGCCATGATCGGCAATCCGCCCTGGGTGTCCGGAAAAATGCGTAGCGGCTCCTTCGGTTATCCATCTTTCATGTATGATGTCGTCCTGGTGGATGATGAAGGAAAGGAGATCACCACCGCCGATGAGCCCGGCCACATCTGTGTGCGCCTGGACCGCTGGCGCCCCCTGGGTCTGTTCTCCGAATATATCGGCAGCCCGGAAACAATGGCCGGCGTCTTCATGGGAAACTATTACTACACGGGTGACCGGGCTTTCTTTGACGCCGACGGTTATTGGTGGTTCGTGGGGCGGGCCGACGACGTAATCAAGTCCTCGGACTATCGTGTGGGTCCTTTCGAGGTGGAAAGCGCCCTGGTGGAGCACCCCTCCGTGGCCGAGGCGGCCGTCATCGGCACCCCCGATCCCAAACGCCATCAATTGGTCAAAGCCTACGTCATTCTCAACAGTGGGTTCGAGCCTTCCAGGGAACTGGCGCTGGATCTGTTCAAGCACACCATTGGCATCCTGGCCAAGTTCAAAATCCCCCGGATCATCGAATTCGTAACCGCAGTGCCCAAGACGATCAGCGGTAAAATCCGGCGCATTGAATTGCGCGAAACCGAGGCTGCCCGCCAGGAAAAGAATGAAGGTCCCCAGGCCCAGGAGTATTTTTACCGGGATTTCCCGGAACTGCGTTCCAAGAAGAAAAAATAGCGGTGCCATCCTGCGGCTTTCCCGTCAGGGTACAAAAAGAGAAAAATCACCGGCCACCCGCCGAGCGGGTGGTTGATGAAGTCCCCTCGAAGGTGGATAGAAGCCAGACCAGTGAACTTCGAATATTAACGATGACAAGCCCGTAAAAAATCGAGAAAGATGATTTTGTGTCGTCTCTGGATAGTCGTATATCAAGTATTATCAGATAATTATCGACTCCCATCGGCGCAGACATGAAATGTCTGGTGACTTTTACAAAACGATCAACGATAACGTTCACATTTTTTTTATGCAGCCATGGGGTTGACAGTCCAGCACCATAACTGTATTTTTGGCTGAATCTGTAACATAAAGGAACAAAAACGATGGCACGCGTTATCAACGGCAGATTTTTTTACTTTTATTGCTTTTTTGGCAAGGGGCTGCCCGGCGCGCACTGAATGCTCTGAAAGACAAAAAGACAAACCAAGCCGTGGGCAGACCGATAAAACCCCACGGTTTTTCAATTCAAAGGCCGTGGAGATCATCTCCCCGGCCTTTTGCGTGCCCCACCGTTGCATGAAAATAAACGGTATTGTTACCATTAGATCCCGATCGGAAAGTGATGGCAACCCACATGGCTGATAACAAAACAGGACCCGATTGTACCCAGGCGACGGACATCTGCGATATCCGCGATCAGATCGACGAGATCGACGACACCATCCTGGGCCTGATCAACCAGCGTCTCAACTTGGCCAAACGCATCGGTGAACTCAAAAAAGACAGCGGCAACCGGGTGGTGGACAGCACGCGTGAGAGCGAAATTCTCAGGCGGCTCACCGGCCTGAACAAAGGCCCCTTGAATCCCAACGTCCTGCATCATATCTTCATTGATATCATTGCCGCTGCACGGGCCATCCAGGCCTCCCAGCGGGTCGCCTATCTCGGTCCCGAAGCCACCTTCACTCATCTGGCGGCCACCAACCATTTCGGCTATTCCGTTACCTACGTTCCCCAACCCAGCATCCGTGACATTTTCAGCGAAGTGGAAAAGGGCGCCTGCAATTACGGCGTTTTACCGGTGGAGAATTCCGTGGAGGGATCGGTACGGCACACCCTGGATCTTTTTTTCGAATCCGACCTGAGCATCTGCGCCGAACGCTATCAGCAAGTCTCCTACGATCTACTGACCCAGGACATCAGTCTTTGTGCTGTCAAAACCGTATACGCCCAGTCCCAGGCACTCAACCAGTGCCGCAACTGGTTGAATCAATATCTCCCCGATGCAACACTAAAAGAGAGCAGTTCCAGTGCGTTTGCCGTTGACCAGGCGGTGAACCAGAAGGGGGTGGCGGCCATTGCCGGTGGCGGTACGGCAGCGATTTTCGGACTGGAAGCCGCCGCCTCGAAAATCGAAGATTTCTCCCGTCCGCCCACCCGCTTTCTGATAATCGGTAAAGAAAAGGTGCGTCCCTCAGGAAAAGATAAAACCTCCCTGATGTTCGCTCTGGCCCACGTCCCCGGCGCCTTGGCCGGTGCTCTGGCGCCCATTACCGATGCGGGCATAAACCTGGTCAAAATCGAATCACGCCCCACGCGGCACGAAAGCTGGAGCCATTTTTTCTTCATCGATCTGGAAGGCCATGTTGAAGACAGCCGCATTCAAAACGCCATGCAACAGATTCAGCCATATACCCTGTATTTTAAAAACCTGGGATCTTACCCCATGATCGGCGTGGGGGTATGGCGTGAAGATTGATACCCAAACACGGCTGTATGGGGTCCTTGGCGATCCCATTGGGCACAGCCTCAGTCCAGTGATGCACAATGCCGCCTTTTCCCAGACGGGCTACAACGGCGTCTATATAGCCTTTCAGGTCACGGATTTGCCCAAGGCCGTCACGGGTATTCGTGCGCTGAAGATTCACGGGTGCAGCGTGACCATTCCCCATAAAATGGCGGTTATGGATCTATTGGACGACATCGATCCGCTGAGCCGGCGAATCGGTGCTGTCAACACCATTGTCAATGAAGACGGCCGCCTGACCGGCTTCAATTCCGACAGCCCGGGGGCCATGGCCGCCCTGCTGGAAAAAACCCCGGTATCCCACCGCCGGGTGGCGATCATCGGTGCCGGCGGCGCATCCCGGGCCCTGGCCCATGGCATCTGCGACCATGGCGGTCGCCTGACCGTGGTCAACCGCAGTGTCGACAAGGGCGAATCCCTGGCTGGAGAACTGGACTGCGATTTTTGCCCCCTGGCCGAGTTCTCAGGTGTTGGTTACGACATCCTGGTCAACACCACCTCGGTGGGCATGACGCCCAAAACGGAACGGATGCCCATCGGGCACGCTTGCCTCCGGCCCGGTCTAACCGTGATGGACATCGTCTACAACCCCCTGGAAACCCGGTTGCTCCGTGAGGCGCGCGAGGCCGGATGCGCCGTCGTGGACGGGGTGGCCATGTTCGTACACCAAGGCGCCTGCCAGTTCGAACGCTGGACCGGGCGCAAAGCACCGGTGCAACTGATGAAACGCGTGGTTATGGAAGCGTTGGGTGGAAATGAAGATCGCGATCGGGATCAGCACAACGGCAACGCTAGACCCTGAACCCATAATCATCAATATTGCCCCCAGGGAGACGTGAGTTGTCCACAATCGAGATCAAACCCCATCGAATCGGTCATTGCCGGATCAGCGTACCAGGTTCCAAGAGCTACACCCATCGCACCCTCATCGCAGCGGCGTTGTCCGACGGGCCCTGCACCGTACGCAATCCTTTGCGCAGCCAGGACACCCTGCTGACCTTATCCGCCCTGCAGAAAATGGGTGCCGCTGTCAAAGACCACGAAGAAACCATCGACATCAAAGGTTTGAATGGCGCGTTCAAACCCTGCGCCGAGCCAATTTATCTGGCCAATTCCGGCACATCCATGCGCCTGTTGACGGGTGTGGCCGCCCTGGGCCGGGGAACTTACACGCTCACCGGGACGCCGCGCATGCACCAACGTCCCATCGGCCACCTGTTGGAAGCGTTGAACCGGTTGGGCATTGATGCCCGGGCAACGGAAACAAAAGGCTGCCCGCCCGTGGAGATTCTGGGCGGGCAGGCCCATGGGGGCCAAACAGCCATTGACTGCAGTGTGAGCAGTCAGTTTCTCTCTTCATTGCTGCTCATGGCACCGTGCACGGCAAAAGGAATGTCCGTCTGCGTTTCTCACGGACCGGTTTCCCGGCCTTACATCGACATGACCGTGGACATCCTCAACCGCTTTGGCGTGCAGGTTCGAAGGGACGGTTACACCCGGTTCGATATTGATGGGGGACAGGCATACCGGGCCGGTGACTATACCGTGGAACCGGATGCCTCCCAAGCCGGCTATTTCTGGGGGGCGGCCGCCATCACCGGCGGCAGTATGACCGTCAAGGGTATTTCTGCCGCCTCCAGCCAGGGGGATGTGGGTCTGGCCGACGTATTCGCCAAAATGGGCTGTCGGGTGGACCGGGACGACGAAGGTATCACGGTAACCGGCGGTGCCCTTCGGGCCGTCACCGTGGATATGGCCGATATGCCTGACATGGTGCCCACGTTGGCGGTGGTCGCGGCTTTTGCCGATGGCACCACGGTGATCGAAAACGTCGCTCATCTCAAAGCCAAGGAGAGCGACCGGCTGACGTCGACCTGCGCCGAATTGCAAAAAATGGGCATTGATGCCCGCGCGGAGAACGACCGGCTCGTGGTCGTCGGCGGCAATCCCGTGGGAGCTCAAATCCAGACTTATGACGACCACCGCATTGCCATGAGTTTTGCCATGGCCGGCTTGGTAACCCCGGACGTAAAGATTATGGAGCCCAATTGTGTCGAGAAATCTTTTCCTGACTTTTGGCAGGTATGGGATCGTTTGTATGTAACATCGTGACGGCATCGCAAGCCTTATCATTTCGCTAAATGCTAATGGATCAACTCAGGATGAATATTTTTCTCATCGGATGCCGTTGCACCGGTAAGAGCACTGTGGGAGAAACCCTGGCCGAACGCCTTGGCCGGCCGTTTATGGACACCGACCGGATGGTGGTGGAAGCCTCGGGGATCAGCATTGCAAAAATGGTCGAAAAACATGGATGGCCATTTTTTCGGGAGCGGGAGCATGAGGCCTTGTTGACGTCCTGCGCCAGAGATAATCAGGTGGTCGCCACCGGCGGGGGCATTGTTTTGGATGTGCGCAATGTGTCGGCCATGAAAGACGCCGGGTGCGCGGTCTGGCTGACAGCCCGCCGTGAGACGATCCTGGCCCGTATGCTTGGCGATGAAACCACCGCCGTCAGCCGGCCCTCACTGACCGGGGAAGGGTTGCTGGAAGAGATCGATACCGTACTGGCCGAAAGAAAACCGCTTTACGCAAAAGCCGCCGATCTAACCATCGATACCGACCAGGCAACGATTGAAGAGATCTGTGAGCGGATTGTTACAAAATACGAACCATCCCGACTTTTTACGGGATTGTCAACCTTGAACCCCATAAACCAATAACCCGACACACAGGAACGCATCATGTCCAGCACCTTCGGAACCCTATTGAAAGTTTCCACCTTCGGCGAATCCCACTGCAAGGGGGTGGGAGCCGTCTTGGATGGTTGTCCGCCCGGTATGGCCCTCAGCGAGTCGGATATCCAGCCCCAATTGGACCGGCGCCGGCCCGGCCAAAGCAATCTGACGACGGATCGGCAGGAGGTGGATCAGGTCACGATCTTTTCCGGTGTAGAAAACGGCGTCACCCTGGGTACTCCCATCGGCCTGTTCGTGCCCAACAAGGATCAGCGTCCGGGGGACTACCGGGAATTGCGTAAGATACCACGTCCCTCCCATGCCGACTTTACCTACCAGATGAAATACGGCATCCGGGCCTCCTCAGGCGGCGGACGTTCCAGCGCGCGGGAGACCATCGGACGTGTGGCGGCCGGTGCGATCGCCGAGAAGATGCTGGCCCAGGCCTTCGGGGTGGAGATCGTCGCCTGGGTCAGCGCCGTCAACACAATCCGGGCCACGGAGGCAGATGTTCGGGCGATCTCCCGCGACCGTGTGGATGCAAGCCCGATGCGCTGTCCGGATCCTTCCGCAAGTGAAGATATGGTGGCATTGGTGACCCGGGTCAAGGAAGAAAAAGACAGTGTCGGCGGCATTGTCACCTGCGTGTGCCGCAACATTCCCGCCGGATGGGGTGAGCCCGTTTTCGACAAACTGGAAGCCAGGCTGGCCCAGGCAATGCTCTCGATACCTGCCACCAAGGGCTTCGAGGTCGGATCGGGTTTTGCCGGTACCCGCCTGCGCGGATCGTCTCACAATGACCCTTTCCGATCCGTCGAAAACGGATTGGGGACCGTCACCAACAACAGTGGCGGCATCCAGGGGGGCATTTCCAACGGAGAACCGATCGTCTTCCGGGTGGCATTCAAGCCGCCGGCCACCATCGGCCAGGCCCAGGAGACCGTCGATTTTGACGGCAACTCCGTGACTTTGGCGGCCAAAGGCCGCCACGACCCCTGCGTGGTTCCCCGGGCGGTGCCCATTGTCGAAGCCATGGCGGCGTTGGTCTTGGGAGATGTTGCCCTGCACCAAAAGACCCGTTCACAAACGGCAGGTTTGCGCTTCGCCTAAGTCCTCGACCTAGCGCTGCCACAGGCTTTTACCGCATGGAAAGAAGGCAACGTGAAATTATCCAAACGAATAGAAGCGATTGAAGGCTCCAAAACCGCCCGATTCATTCCCCTGCTTGACAAGCTGCGGCAGGAGGGACGGTCGATCATCCCTCTGGCCATCGGAGAGCCGCCGGAAGACACCCCCTTGCCAGTGATCAAGGCGACCGTCAAGGCCCTTGAGCGCCAGGAAACGCGTTATAGCGACATGGGCGGGCTTCCGGAACTGCGCGTTGCCCTGTCCAGAGGGTTCGAATGCAGCGGGCCTGAGAACGTCGCCATTTTCAATGGTGCCAAGCAGGCCCTTTATGCGGTCTTTCAGGTCATTTGCGATCCGGGCGATGAAGTGATCGTGCCCGTTCCCTGCTGGGTGAGCTTTTCCGAACAGATCAAGCTGGCCGGCAGCCAACCGGTCTTCGTACCCACCCGGAACCACCAGTTGGAAACGGAAGCCATCGAACGGGCCATCAACGGGAAGACACGGGCGATCCTTATCAACTCACCCAACAATCCCACCGGTGCGGTCTATCCCCGCTCGGATCTGGAGAAAATAGCCCGTTTGGCCATGGCGCACGACCTGTTTCTGGTGGCTGACGAAGCCTACCATTTTTTTGTTTACGACGAATGTACCTATACATCCTTTTACGATCTGGCCGCCGTGCGTGATCGTCTTATTGTGATCCGCAGTTTCTCCAAACACTATGCCATGACCGGGTATCGTATCGGGTATGCCATCGCTCCGGAGGCGGTTATAACATCCATGATCCGACTGCACAGCCATGTGACCGGCAATGTGTGTACCTTTGCCCAGCACGGGGCCCTGGCCGCTGTGGATATGGAAGACGACCTGCTCATCCGGCGCCGGACCGACCTGCAGCGCAAACGGGACCTGGCAATGGATCTGGCCGGTGATTGTTTTGCCTGCGTCCGTCCCCAAGGCGCATTTTATCTGTTTCCCGATGTGTCCGCACACCTGCATAAAGGTGAGACCTCCGGCGATTTTACCACGCGGATCCTGGAAACAGCCGGTGTTGCGATGGTGCCCGGTGAGGATTTCGGTCTGGACGGCCACGTCCGCATCTGCTTTGCCGCACCCGACGAACAACTGGTGGAAGCATTCAAACGCATACGAGAGGTTCTATGAGCACAATCGGTATCATCGGTTTCGGGCGGTTCGGTGCCCTGACCGCCCGCTATCTGTCTGAAGACTTTTCCGTGGTCGTATCCACCCGCAGCGACAAGGACGCCGCCATCAAATCCTGTGGCGCCCGCCCGGTAGACTTCAAGACCGCCTGCAGCCAGGCCGTGGTCATCCTGTGCATGCCCATTTCGGCCATGCGGGAGACCCTTAAACAGGTCGCCCCCCTCTTGAAAAAAGATGCCTTGGTCATCGATGTGTGTTCGGTCAAAGTCTATCCGCTGGAATGGATGCGAGAACTGCTTCCGGAGCGTGTCTTCATACTGCCCACCCACCCCATGTTCGGTCCGGACAGCGCCGCCGAATCGCTCAAGGGTTGTAAAATCGTATTGTGCCCCGAACGCATCGAAAAGGCCCGCTACGGGAAGATAAAAAGCTGGCTGGAAGCCCAGGGAGTGATGGTGATCGAAACCACGGCCCGTGAACACGACGAGAAGATCGCCGTCAGTCTTTCCCTGACTCATTTCATCGGACGATCCCTGTCGGCCTTCGGCGCACAAGAACTGGACATCGATACGGAGGGCTACAAACGGCTGATGCACATCCTGGGGGTGGTCAGCCATGATACCTGGCAGCTTTTCGAAGACATGAACACTTACAACCCCTATGCCAAAGAAAAACGAGAGGCGTTCATCGCCGCCATGAAAGACATTCACGAAAGGTTAGACAGATGAAAATAGCATTCCAGGGAGCACGTGGCGCCTATAGCGAGATGGCTCTTCACCAACACTTTGGCAAAGATGTAACCGCCATTGGATGTGACACTTTCGACGAGGTGTTCGAACAGGTCATCAACCAGGGGGTTACCTTTGGGTTTATTCCCGTGGAAAACACCATTGCCGGAACCGTGGTGGAAAATTACGATCTGCTCTTTGCCAACGATGTGTTCGTTTTGGCTGAGGCATACCTGCCGATTCGGCATACCTTGTTGGCCAAGAAAGGCACACACCTGGATCAAATCAGGGAGGTCATTTCCCATCCCATGGCACTCAGGCAGTGCCAGAAGTTTTTGAAATCAAAAAAAATTGCTTTTTTACCGACCTACGATACGGCCGGGGCCGCCAAAACCGTTGCCGACGGCGATCGCATGGACCGCGCCGCGATTGCCTCGGAATTGTGTGCCGAAATCTATAATATGGAGATTCTCGATCGCAACATCCAGTCCAACAATTCCAACACAACCCGCTTTTTCGTTATCGCTAAAAAAGAGAATGTGCCTGAGGATCACCAGACCGGCAAAACCACCGTGGCTTTCAAGACCCGGCACTACCCCGGTGCCCTGGTTGACTGTTTACAGATTTTTCAGAAGTACAAACTCAACCTCACCAAGCTGGAATCACGCCCCGTTCCGGAAAATCCTTGGGAATACGTATTCTATGCGGCCTTCGAAGCGGGCATTGATGCCGACGAGGTCAAAGCGGCCATCGGGGAATTGACGCTGCATGCGGTGTTTGTGAAGTTGTTAGGGAGTTATCCCATAGCGGAAAAATGCTGGTAGTCAGAATGCGATTCCATAAGAAGCCCGACGTTGATGGATACCGCGATCCTGATGTTTCGTATATGCGCCATCCAACGGCTGAGAGCGTGGAGGGTTCCAAGTTTTAACCCTAAATATGCTCTGTTCGCCCTGCATACGCTAAATCGTTATAAAGACATTCCTCGCTATTTCTGATCGTTCATTCTGTCCAGACTGAGAGAAAGGAAATTTCAGCCGATTTTCCGATATTTCCCGATTTTGTAAATCGGACGAAGCTCTTTTTCTTCAAACCCTGTCGGGCGTAACATCTCAAATCAAATGACGGCTGATAGCCGTTCCTCTCAACGCCCTTTATCATCGTCGTTTACTTTGCGAGTGAACAGGACTCGCCATGATAACGCTCCCATCTGTTTGAACAAGGAAATCCGCTTAATCATGCTTCTCGTTTCCTGCGCCACATTCCGGCCTGTATGGGAGGGTTCCATAATTGCTATGCTGCCGCCGGTAACTGGGAAACCCGCCGGTAAGAGTGCAGCAAACCGCCCAAGTGGTTAAACTCAACAATCTCTCCTTTTTCATCCCGCGGGTATGGTTCAATCATCTTTCCTCCCAGCCCTCGATACGGAGGGGTGATAATCCATGATTGCTGGGCATCATATCTGTCGTACGATCATTGTGATCACGGTCTTTGCGTCTCTCACCTTTTGCGGGAACTGA
>PDWJ01001245.1_pt1 | contig 32366 bp, 28 predicted proteins | sample 1430881 | NCBI WGS metagenome assembly PDWJ01 (sample SAMN01162460, study PRJNA174530) | Oral metagenome, whole genome shotgun sequencing project. | biome: Marine environment; feature: Marine mammal; material: Swab sample of the gingival sulcus; isolation source: swab sample of gingival sulcus...
TGCCTTGAACTGTGGACTGTGTGTTTTGCGTTTTTTACCCATTGTCAGATCCTCCTGAATTTTGGTCTGACTCATCGCTTATCACATTGTCCAGTTTTTTGGGGCCACCGCCTTCTTAGAAAACGGCCGAAAGCGATCCAGCAGTACCGGAGTGATAAAGTAATCTGCCGCCAGGGCTGCCAGGATACCGGCGGGAACCAGAATGCCCAGATGAACGTACATTTTGCTAAGTGATGCCAGGTAAGCGGAAAAATTGAGGATCAACACCATCGAGGTCAGAAACAGGGCGACCCCCACAGTTTTGAACACCCTGCGCGTACTTTTGCTATAGCTTTCGGTACGGTTGTATTCGAGCTGATAATGGTTGATAAAATGAATGGTATCGTCCACCGCAAGCCCCAGCAGCATGGGCATGATGGTCACGGTGATGATATCCAGCGGGATGTCGGCAAAGCCCATGATGCCGCCGACAACAAGGGCCGGAGAGATATTGGGAATCATCGCAATCAGGCCAATCTCAAGGCTGCCAAAAACCACGGTCAGCAGAATGGCGATGACCACGAGGGCGGTCAAAAAAGAGCGGAGCTGTCCCCAGGTGACATAATCCATCATGACGGTAAACTGGGCGATGGAGCCGGTCAACAACACCTTTGCATCGGGAAAAAGCTCTTTACCGCGCTGCTTAATAAATTCCAGTTCCCGCATGCCTTCTGCGGAATTGTAGTCTGCAACCTCCACCATGAGCCGTAAGCGCTGGTAGTCGTAATCGACCCATTTTTCCGCCTCGATCCCGCCAGCGTTTTCATACAGGAGTAACAGCTGGGCTATCATTGCCCGGCTTTCCGGGATGGTGTAAAAAGCCGGTTCTCCACTGTTAAGCACCTGATTCATATCCTCGATGATGTCTACCAGAGAGGTCACCTTTCTGGTCAGCGGCAGGGTTTTGATTTCCCCGGCCAATTGCTCGAATTTTCGTAAATTTTCTGGTTTTTTGGCAGCACCGGAGTCGGCGAACTCGATGGCCACATCGTAAGAATACATGGAACCCACAGGGGTATTGCCGATATGATGGAGACGGGCCACATAGGGAATTCTGAGACCCATGGTTTTGATCACGTCAAAAGACACCTCGAATTTGCTAATGCCAACCAGGCAGGCAACTACGATCAACAAAAATATCGTGATGGTGGTTTTTGGATACAACAACACCTTGCCGCCCAGCTTATTCATCAATCGTTCCAGCAGTCGTCCACCTTTATCAGTGTATACCGTATGGGGTGTTCGATCCCTGCCAATGCTCAGCAGTGACGGCAGCAGGATGATGACCAGCACGTAGGTCACGGCCACCAGACAAGCCGAAGAACTCCCCACCCAGCGGATGGGTCGCAGGGGCACCAGCAGGAAGGAGAGCAGGGCGGCAATGGTCGTCAGCGCGCTGAACAACAGCGGCCAACCGGTTTCTTCAATGGCATGGATAATCGCAGTGCGTCGGTGGCCGGTTGTCAAGAATTCACGCTTAAAAAAGTTAAAAACATGGATCGAATAACCGATGGCTACCGCCAGGCTTAAAAAAACAGGAATAAAGATCATGGAAGGATCAAAACTGATTCCCAAAAACCCCTGAAACCCAAAGACGACAAAAATCCCGCTGACAGCAGTGACCAGGGGAAACACAACCCCGGTAACACTTCGCAGAGAAACTGCCAGGATAACAATGGTCAGGAGCATGGATATGCCAAACAGCTTCGGTGTTTCCCGGGCCAAAAAACTACGTTTTTCAACGTTAATTATCGGCAGACCTGCGGTTTTGGGATGCAGGATCTGGTATTTATCCTGAGCTACAACCTCAAGAAAGGTCTGCCCAACGGCCATTTCCGGGTTGATCTTTTTACTTTTTTCCCAGCTGTCAGGAATAGGCTTCATGCGCAGGGCAATCCAGGTGTAACGCCCGTCTTCTGAAACAATCTTGTTTTTCAGTGAGGGTTTGGACAGGGCCATGATCCTGATCTTCGCCAGTTCAACTGGTGATCTGGGAACCGGTTCCGGTACCAGGTCGATGATCTCCAGTCCCTCTTCAGTGCCAAAGGTGAACTCAAAATCGGTCAGCGAAACGACATCATCGGCAAAGGGCACTTTTTCGACCAGTTCTGCGCCGAGTTCCCGAATTGCAGACAGTACCTCAGGTGTAAAGACATTGTCGGTTTCCACCAGCACCGCGCAAAAATCATTGTTGCCGAAGATTTCTTCAAAGCGGTCCTTTGCCGCAAGCATGGCATCATCTTCGAGAAACCAGTTATCCTGATCGACATCGGTTTTTATCTGTTTGACGCCGGCAATGGATACCGCAACCAGCAAGGCAAAGAGCACAATATTGAACCATCTGAAGCGCAGGATGATTTCCGCCGCCTGACGGAACCGGCCATTGATCTTTTCAATCTTCAACATGATATGAAACTCCTTGCGAATCTACGGTTATCAAAAGCTGTATTTCACTTTAACCCATATCTGGCTGTTGTCTTCATATGCGCCATATTGTCCATCATCACCGTGAAAGATATCCGCCCCGGCCAACAGGTGAAGGCCATCGGTTATTTCATATTCCGCCCTGATGCGGTCGAAGATCTCGGCATCCTCAATCCGCCAGTAGACCATGTTGGACAGGGTCAGGGTCTGGTTGAGAAGCTTTTTGGAGATATTGAGGGTGGCCATGGTTTGGTGGGCTGGATCGGCCAGTCGGTGGTCATGGTTAAAAATCCCCTCACCGGCCAATTGGGCGGTGAGGTTCCAGTCATTTCCCGGATTCCAGTCAATGCCGCCAAGCCATTTGTAGCCGTCCTTTTGCAGGGGCGGGTCATAAACTGATTTGGGTGCGTAATAGCGTCCCAGATAACCGGCTGCTTCCGCTCGGAACACAAAATCCGCCCAGGGCATTGCCCCTTCAAGACCCAGCACGGTCATCCGTTCGTGCCTGGGGTTGAACGTAACCTGGGCCGCATCCCCGTCAAAGCCAATGGTACGGTGAAAGGTCGCATAATCGTTCCAGGTGTAGAACACCGAAGCAGCCAGATCAAAACCGGAGAAAAACGAAGAGACCTTCAGCGCGATTTCGCTGTCAGCAAGGGATGTCTCCGGCTTCCTGGTTGGTGTTGAAATGACCTGCACATCATCAGGATACTGTCTTTGAACCGCCCAGGGGTTGTCTCCTGAAGGGATAACAGCGGCCTTGAAAACAGGAATCCAGATCAATTCCGTATCAACTGCATCCTCCAGCCACCGGAACTTGGCCGCATCTACCGGCATGCGGATTTCATCCAGTTCTCTGGTAATGGATTCGGTATAGTCCGGCGGGGAGATCATATCGGTTACCTGAATGCCGTCAGCCTTGCCCCAGATGATAATTTGCCTGCCGATCCGCAGATCCCAGTTATCGGCGGCATGTTCCACCCATACCTCGTGGAGACGTACACCTGTTTCCGATGAAATTTTCCGGTTCTTTTCCGCATCGGCAGAGACAAACCCGTAAAACCCGTCTGTATCTGCAGAGATTTCCAGCCGCAGTTTTGCACGGGAGGTCAGACTGTCATTGGGGGTCTTGAGGCGTATGGACTGGATGGCCTCGGCCCACCCGGACAGCTCCAGTTGATCAGGCCACCAGTCAGACCACTGGCTTTTTCCCTCTCTGGCCAGGCATGGAATTGCAGCCATCCAGCCCCATGCCGCCATAATAAAAAGGACATGGCGCATGGCCACCTCAGCGAATCCGGCCGCGCTGGATGGTGGAAACCTTGAACAGGCTGTCTCTGATTCCGGTGTTATATTTTACCGAAAAAATCTCCATGATGGTTTTATGCTTCCGGGAAACATTGTCCATCTCGGACTTGAACACCGTCCAGAAGCCGTCCTGTTTTTTGCAGTCCAGTACCCGGAAGATCTTGAGCAGACCATCCTTGTCATAGTATTCGACCTTACGGCTGATATGCGCCTGCTTATCGATCCATATCACTTTTCGCGTGTACATATCCGCTTTGTCCACCGGGATCGATTCCACCTTCCAGCAGTCGCATCCGTCAATAACCTCACTGCCCAGCAGGGTATGGGTATCCTCATCCACATTACGGTCGCCCATATCGTCATAGGTAAAGTCGGTGCCCATGAAATACTCATTGCTTGAAGCACCGCTGATGCGCCGCACCTTTTTCATGGCAGGCAGATAGAGCCACTTGTCATCTTCCCGCGCGGCTTCATCATAATCCCAGGACAAAAACGCCGTCCCCTTCACATCTGCCGGACGCTGAAACACCATGACCGATTTCTTGTCTTTGCCGTAATCTTTGGAGTAATTTTCCACCTCCCTGACCCGCTTACGGCCCCGTTTGTTGACCAGGGTCATTTTCATGGTTGAGTGCCGGTCATCACCGTCGGGACGTTCATCTGCAAGCACCATGATCTGCCTGCCATTCAATTCCTCACCGTGGGCAACAAAAGCAAGGCTGCAAAACACAACAATCAAGAAAAGCAAGAGACCACGACGCTGTTTGTTATCCATATTTCCTCCCTGTTCAGAATATCCTGAAAGCTTATAAAACCTGTTGCCAGGCCAAAATGCGGCACCATAAAATGCCTTATTCAAAGTTCGAAGCTGGATGTTCGATGTTTTTTGGTTTGGATTTTAGCCCCCTTCAAGGGGGCTTCATCAAACCACCCGCTCTGCGGGTGGTCGGTGGTTTTTTTGTGACTATGTATCTTCTTTGCCGTTCCGGCGGGATGTTTACAGACGGCTTTTCTGGTTCATGGCGGCAAACTGTCCGCCTGCTTTCAACAGGTCATCCGGTCGCCCGGTTTCCACGATCTTGCCCTGGTCAATGACCACGATCCTGTCAACATTTCTGACGGTTCGCATACGGTGGGCAATGATCAGAACGGTCTTGTCCCTTATCAGTTCGGCAAGGGCCTTCTGGATCCTTGTTTCGTTTTCCGCATCAAGGGAAGCGGTGGCCTCATCCAGCAGGATCACGGGGGCGTCTTTCAGGATGGCTCTGGCAATGGAGATCCGCTGGCGTTCCCCACCGGATAGGCGTTCCCCGTTTTCACCGATGCGGGTGTCATAGCCGTCGGGCAGTTTTTGGACAAATTCTTCACATTGGGCAAGGCGTGCCGCCCGAAGCACCTCTTCGTCGGTGGCGTCTTTTTTGCCGATGCGGATATTTTCCATGACGCTGAAATTAAAAAGGGTCACATCCTGGAACACAATGGCATAGTACCGGAGGAGGGTTTCCGGGTCGATTTGTGAAATATCCTCGCCGCCCAGGGTGATGGTGCCGCTGTTAATATCCCAGAACCGCGCTGCCAGTTTTGCGGTGGTGCTTTTTCCGCCGCCGGACGGACCCACCAGTGCGGTAACTTCCCCCTGTTTGGCGGTAAATGAAATATTGTCAAGGGTCTGTGCCGTGCCGTCATAGGAGAAAGACACATTCTTGAAGGTGATATCAAAATTGTCCGGCGAACAATCTGTTTTTCCCTGCTGGATGGGCAGGGCATCCATCTCTTTTTTTCGATTGATTCTCACGCTCAAATACATAAGCAGGGCAATGTTTTCAAATACTCCGATTACCGGGTTGTAGATACTGGCCGAAACAATCGTGAACACGGTGTAGGTAAACAGATCAACCATGCCATTGGAAAACATCCAGGCTCCGGCAATGACCACGCTGACCAGCCCCAGTCGCAAGGGAATATGGGACACATTGATTAAAGCTCCTAACATCAGTTCTGAGCGGATTAATTTTTTTTCATAGCCGTCCAGCAAGGCATTCAGGTGGTCTGAATAGGGTTTTTCATAATTATGGGCCTTGATTTCACCCATGCAGTCCAGCCCTTCCTGCAAGGTGTCGGAAATGTTCAGTTTGTCGCCATGCAGTTCCTTGTGGACTTTTTTCTGAAATTTTTTGGAGCCAAAAAACACAAGTGCGGCCACTGGAATTACCCAGAGCAGGGCCAGGGCCATTTGCCAGTGAAAGCAGGTCAGCCCCACGGCAAAAAACGCCACGCTGACCACGGAAGCGTACATCTGGGGCACTGCGTGGGAAAATAATTGTTCAATCTGGGTCGCGTCTTCCATGATGGTGGAGCTTAAATCCGCAATGTCCCGTTGCCCAAAAAAGGAAAGGGGCAGTTTTCTGAGTTTTTCCGCCAGAGAAATCCGCATTCTCGCGCTTTCATCGTAGGTTTTGGAAAAACAGGAATGATATTGCCGGATTGCGATAAGATACATGATGACGGCAAGCACAATGGACAGCAGAGCGTACATAGCCACAGAACCTTCCATGCCCGCGCCTTGTTTTTCAAGGGCGAAAATCGCCTCCCGAAGAAAATAAAACCCCAGCATGGTCGGAAACATATAGGAAATGTTCAGCAGGGTTGACCACAAAATGCTTTTGATAAAATCATCGGCTCCCTGGTCGCTTAAAGCAAAGATGTTTTGAAAATATGTTTTCATTGGGCTTCTCCTTCTTCTGTGCCTTGCCCTGGTCTTTGCTCTGTTTTTTGCCCTGAACCAAGTTCCCAGCCGATGGATTCCTGATATTCCGTGTACATGCAGGCGTACAGGCCTTTTACCGCCATCAGTTCCTCGTGGGTGCCTTGTTCGGCAATTTTCCCTTCGCAGATAACCAGAATTTTGTCCGCATTTTGCACGCTGGTCAGCCGGTGGGCGATCATCAGTGTTGTTTTGCCACGGCCAAGTTCTCCAAGCGCCCGCATTATCTGCTGCTCGTTTTCGGGGTCGGCAAAGGCCGTTGCCTCATCAAGCAGCACAATGGGCGCGTTTTTGAGAATTGCCCTGGCCAGGGAAATCCGCTGTTGTTCTCCGCCGGAAAGGTACGTGCCCTCCTTACCCATGACGGTATCCAGCCCCTGGGGGAGTCGCTCGATAATCTCCCGGGATTGGGAAAGTTGTACTGCTTTTTGCAGTTCTTCTTCCGAGGCGTTTTCATTGCCCATCAAAATATTTTCCCGGATGCTTTTGCTGAACAGCCGGGTGTTCTGGAACACAAAGGAAACGGTTTCCATCAGTTCCTTCCGGGACATATCCTTGACATCAGCGCCGCCAATGCGCACACTGCCCGTGTCCACATCCCAAAATCTTGCTCCAAGCCGTGCAAGAGTGGTCTTGCCGCCGCCGGACGGTCCCACAAGAGCCACGGTTTCTCCTGGACTTACCTTGAAGCTGATGCCGTTAATGGCGTTTTTGTCTGCGCCCGCGTACCGGAAACACACATCTGTAAATTCCAGCTCATGGGAGGAAATTGTGTCGTCTTGGGCGTCGTTCCACGCAAGGGGCTGGTAATCAAGCAAATCATCAATTCTGTCCAGCGCTTGCTGGGCAATATAGGCGTTTTGCCTGAAATAGGCAGATTTCATGATGATGGTCATGAAATTGGGGGCAATGATAAGGTAAAAGATGAAATCGGTTACAACCAGGGCCAGATTTGCTTCGTGGGCCAAAAGAAGCAGGGCTGCGGGAATCAGAAAAAAGGCCGTTGTATGCAGCACCACATTGAAAAAACTCATCTTGTACTTCCACAGCATGGTGTATTGGGACACATATTCCCTGTACCGGACAATGCTGTCGTAAAATCGGGTAAAAGAAAATACCGTCTGCCCGAATGTTTTTACAACGGGAATGCCCCGAACATATTCCACGGCTTCGTTACTCATCTCTTCGAGGGAATCAAAATACAGTTTCATGAATTTTTTGCCTTGCCGGTTCATCATGGTGGCAAAAACAAGAAAGCCCAGAACAACGGGAACAAGAGAAATCAACCCCACCTGCCAGTTGACGCACAAGACCATGACAAGAAGCGTTAGCGGCGTAACAACAGATGCCGCAAGGTCAGGAAGCTGATGGGCAAGAAAGGAATGGGTTGTGGCCGCGCTGTCGTTGACAACTTTTCGGATTTTACCGCTTTCCACGCCATCAAAAAATCCCAGAGGCATGGCGAGAATTTTTTCCATGCCGATTTTTTGCAGTCCCACTTCCACCCGAAAAGCGGCCAGATGGGAAAGGGTCAGGGCCAGAAAATACATGATAACCCCGGATATTGCCGTCAGACCTGCGCCCGAGGCCCAGGGCGCAATCTGGTGCATGGAAAAGTCATCCTGAGAAAGAACAACACTTCTGATAATCATCCAGATAAACACAAAAGGCAGGACATTGAGAATTGCCGCCACCCCGGAGCAGACAAGCGCCAGAGGAAGCAGGGCTTTTTTTTCTCCCATGTAGGGATAAAAACGTTTCAGAATATGGGGTTTCTTTTGTTGCATGGGGGTTCTCCATCCTGTGGGTTCGGCGCATCGCCTTTTCCCCGCTTCAAGATTGTTTGCCGCGACCGGGATCTCGTCCAGAGACACGGATTTGGTTTCCACCTTTTTTCCCGCCATTGCCGGCAGGCTGACCAGAATGAAAGTCATCAATCTGTTGCCATCCATTTTTCCTTCTTACGCAAAAACGATAATATTTGCATCACAGTATAAAAAGATTGCCCGATAATGAATTTCAATATACAAATAAGACAATTTATTTTCTGCCCGAATCGGAAAAAAAGATACCCGAATCGGAAAAATCGATTTATGTTTCTGTGCGGCGGTTGCTTCTGTGATCGGGAAGGCAGGGCTGCAATGAATAATAACATTCTGAAATACTATAAGGATCACGTCCAAGCATGTTTTTTCTCGGAAGATGTCCCGTCGGTGTCGCGGTTTTTTCATGGGCATCGTTTCCGGATCAATCAACAGATAGGAAAGGGCGGGACAGAAATACTGCGTATTCATAACGGACTGCATGTGGCTCTCGCGGATTATTGTCTGAAACGCCAGCTTGACCTTTTTCACAGGGAGGTGAAATGTCCGCTTTCCCTGCACCTGGTGTTGTCCGGGGGGTATTATTTTCAGCTTCCGGGGCAGGAGACACAACACATTGCCGCCGGAGATGTCTGGTGTATGGGGGGGACCTTTGAGCGGGTTATGAGCTCCCAATTGCCGGATGTATCGGTGCGGTGCCTTGCCATTTATCTCCCCGGTCATCTGGTGTCATGTTGTCTGGACGGTTCCTCCTGCGCCGTCAGCAAAAAGCTGGAAAAACTGGCGGCGGGCTGTTCCGGCGGTGTGCTGCCGGGGCAGCAGATGTTTCCCGTGGCCAGAGGACTGCATGCTTCATCGGAAATTATGTCCCTTGTCAGGCATCTCCTCTTTTCGGGACGGCAAACCTTTGTGGAGACCCTCCGGTTTGAGTCTTTGGCACTGGATCTGTTGTCCAGGGTGCTGATGCTGGAAAAACCCCGGACAGGACATTCTGGGGAACGCATCCGTAAGATCAAGGCAACGGTTGATGAAACGGTGGATATTTTAAGACGGGAATGGAATGATCCGCCGAACATTTCCAATCTCGCCAGGCGGGTAGGGGTCAATGAGTCCTACCTCAAGGAATGGTTCCGGGAGCATATCGGCATGACCATCGGTGTCTATATCCGGGAGCAACGCATGAAAAAGGCGCGGCAAATGATCGAGACCGGCAGGCATTCTATCCTCCAGACCGCTCTTTTTGTTGGGTATTCCAATCCCAGCCATTTCAGTGCCGCATTCAAAAAATTTTACGGCCGGCTGCCATCGTATTATCTGCCGCACCAGAATAAAATTTCTTAATCGGGGCTTTGCATTTCCAATGCAGAAAGAAACGCCCGAAATAAGTTGCCCGTATAGAGAAGCTGATGGATGCCGAGACGGCCGGAGATCCGAACTTCGCCTGGATGGAACTATTCGCTGAAACCTTCCTCAATCAATACCTGAATTGTGGAACTTGTTTTTCCCCGCGACTTCGGTAGTGTCTGTCCCAAAATAGTCAAATTTGATCGAGATCAAAGCTTTTTCCCTGATTTTATCTCGGGTCTTGCCGCAGATATATACCTGATATTAAAAAGAAATAGGACAAATTGGCCATTTCCGGAGGGGCACTAGGTAAGATCAAATTTTTTAATACTTCACTAATGTCATCTGGCTTCCTGCCGATAACAGAAATCGTATAACTCAATTTAAAGCTAAAGCAATACGTCTGCATGGCTATCGGGACATCCATGTCCGGCTTCTCACCGGTGAGAGGCTGTGGATATCGCGGAAGAGGTCACGAGAGGCGAAGTAATCCATTCGCATCGATAACAAGGGTAGCCAAAAAAGCAGCCAGACCCTTTAATTGGAAGGAAAAAATTATGAGATGGTGGAATAAGATCACCCTTGATCTAATTTTTGTAATTTCACTGTTTTTCTTTTTTCCAGATTGTTCGATAGCGGGAAATGAAAGAACCGTTGCTCTTGTTATGAAAGCGCTGTCGAATCCTTTTTATTCAAAGATGGCAGAAGGGGCTATGAATTTTGCCCAGGAAAACGCAATCCAGCTAGAAGTGTTTGGTGTAGACCGCGAAACAAATATCGAACGACAGATTGGTATTGTGGAAAATCTCATCTCCAGAAGATATGGCGCCATTGTCATTGCACCTGTCCACTCCAAAAAGCTGGTTTCGGTATGCAAAAAGGCAATAAAAAATGGAATCATTGTCATCAATATAGACAACCCGTTTGATAAAATGACCACGGACCAAGAAGGTATCTCTATTCCTTTTGTGGGTTCGGACAATTTTATTGGCGCACATATGGTTGGGGATTATGTAAAAACAAAACTCAACGGTAAGGGCCGTGTCGCAGTCATCGAAGGTGTTCGGGGCGCAGAGAATGCTGATCTGCGAAAAAAGGGGTTTATTGAGGCGGTTACCGCGGATAGTTCAATCAAAATTGTCGCGTCGGAAAGTGCCAATTGGCATACGGACGAATCTTTGACCCTCACTGCCGATTTACTCACAAAAAACCCCGACATTGATGCCATATTTTGCGCAAATGATTCAATGGCACTAGGTGTCATTCAGGCCATTGAGTTAACGAGATCTTCCAATAAAATCATCGTTGCCGGTTACGACAATATTGATTCGGTACGCACTGAAATCAGAAATGGACGTATCCATGCCACCGTTGAACAACATCCAGAGTTAATGGGAGAATATGGTGTCGATCTGGCCTGGAAACGGCTCAATGGTTTAAACATCCCTGAAAAACGTGCCACCCCTTTGGATATGGTAACCTACGAGCACTTTGGTAAAAAAGTGGCTTTTTCAATTTCTACGCTCTTAAATCCATTTTTTTCCATCATGATACAGGGGGCCAAAGAAAAAGCGGATCTCTTTGGAATGGAATTAATCGTCATGGATGCCGGAAACCAGGATACGCAACAACTATCCCAAATTGCCGACGTAATAAATCAAAAAGTTGACCTGCTTATCGTTAACCCCACAAACACATCGTCTATCATTCCGGGTATTGAATATGCAAATAATGAAAACACACCGATAATCACTGTGGATCGAAAAGCAGCCGGAGGAACAGTACTGTGTCATATCGAGTCCGACAATGTCCAGGGAGGCAAAATTGCCGCTCATTTTTTGGCGCAATATTTAAAAGGAAAAGGAAGGATTATAGAGATTGAAGGCATTCCGGGAACTTCGGCTACCTACGAGCGGGGCGAAGGATTCAATGAAGCGCTAAAGGAATTTGATGAAATCAATATCATCCATCGAGAAACAGCCCATTTCGACAGACCGGTAGCAAAAGCCTTAACACTTCATATTTTAAAGAAATATTGGCAAGTTGATGGATTCTTCGCCCACAATGACAACATGATTCTTGGGGTAATCGATGCTTATGAGGAATTGGGAGTCCCACTGCCCAAAGTCATGGTCGGGTTTGATGCGATACCTGAAGCCATAAAATCGATTCGACAGGATAAATTAACGGCCACGGTCGCCCAAAAACCAAAGATCATGGGAAGATTGGCCCTTGAAACGGTGGCCCGCTATTTTCGGGCAGAAAAAATCCAACCTCGAGTTTTGGTTGAGCTTTCCCTGATAAAGAACTAAGGGCATGAACCATGCTTCGATCCATCAACAGCAAATTTTACGCTATAACCCTTCTGTTGGCCGTTTCGTTTGCCATTGGGTATGGCACCCTGGTTTATTTTCTTCACAAGCAAACCCGGTGCGTCACCCTTGCCAGGAACACCATTTCCCTTGAAAGGAGCTTTAGCGAACTAAACACTCTTTTCCATAAGGTACGTTTCTGGGAGAGAGTCATCTTCTCACAAAAACAAACTGAAGCGGTAATGCATTTTGGCGCTACCATTGAAAAAATTAGAGAAATCTTGAACACACTTAACGGACTTGTTCTGGATACAAGTACGAACAAGACCTTGAGACGTATTACGGCGGGTATCAATCAATATGAAAAAAACTTTAACAACCTGATTCAACTCAAAACGAAGCAAAGGATACTAATTGCACGGATGGAAATGAACTATCGTTCAATGGTTTCCATCATCCTGAACAGCAACAACACTGAACTTTTGAAACCTTTGTTTAACTTCACTAATTTTCTAATCGCGTACCGATCCAGCAGAGAAATACCTAAGTATCAGGCCCTGAAACTGGTGATCAATTCATTTGAGAGAAAGTTTCTTACAGGCGAAACATCCGATCTCCGTATGAAAGGGTATTTGAGGAGTTTCAAAATTATACTTAACGAGGATCATAACTTAGAAGGTGAAATTATGGCCCTCAACAAGGATGTTGAAAATTTAAGTTTCAATTTAAAAGATCAGTTCGCCATCATCACAACTACATCAAAAGCATTGTTGGATTCCAGATTTAAAGAAGCAGCCACCATGAAATTGGAACTTCAAGGCTCTCTGCTCATCATCGGAGCATTAGAAATCCTCATTCTCGCCGTCATAATCTGGTTCTTGGCTAAAAACATCATCACCCCTATACGATCCATGGCTTCATTGATGCAGAGGGTGGAGGCCGGAAATATCAATACGCGGTTTAATAAATTTAAAGATCAAAGTGATGAAATAGTTCAATTGGGTTCCTCCTTTAACAATATGTTAGACAGTCTCGAATCTAACCGTGAAAAACTAATCAACTATCAAAAAGAACTTGAAAAAAAGATTGCTGAAATTTCAGAACGGGATTTGAAAAGTCAACGATTGACCGCTCAACTTCACAGAGCTCAAAGAATGGAATCCCTTGGACTCCTGGTAGGTGGTGTAGCACACGATCTCAACAATGTTCTTTCTGGTGTCGTCAGTTATCCGGAGCTACTTTTGTTGGATCTTCCTCAAGACAGTGAAATGAGGGAAGCCGTTCTCGCGATACAGGATGCAGGCAACCGGGCCGCAGCAATTGTCCAGGATTTATTGACAGTTGCCAGGGGGGTGGCCCTTGTCAAAGAACCGGTTAATTTGAATCATCTTATCGATGACTTTTTAAAATCACCGGAATTCAAACTTCTGAAAAAATCATACCCCGATATTTCTATAAAAGTTGAACTTAATCCCGAATTGTTGAATATAAAAGCCTCCTCCGTTCACATAAAAAAATTGCTCTTAAACTTGATGTTAAACGCCATGGAGGCCATTGAATTGCAGGGGTGTGTCACCCTGTCAACATCTAATCGATATGTTGACCGCCCATTAAAAAGATATGCCGATATTATTATCGGTGAATACGCCGTGATATCGGTTTTGGACGATGGCCCGGGAATTTCGCATAAAGACCTTGAACGAATATTTGAACCGTTCTACACCAAAAAAAATATGGGGCGAAGTAGGACAGGTCTTGGGCTGGCCGTGGTTTGGAATGTACTTCAAGACCATGACGGCTACGTTGATGTGAAAAGCGACCCAAACGCAGGTACTGTTTTTGAACTGTATTTTCCCATTACAAGAGACTTGATTTTGGAAAATGATCTTGCGCCACCAATCGAAGACTATTTAGGAAACGGTAAAACAATTCTCATCATTGATGATGTGGAAAGCCAACGTGAAATATCCCGTAAGATGATAGACAAACTCGGATATAAAGCCGTAACTATGGATAGCGGTGAGGATGCAGTAGAATATTTAAAAAATAATTTCGTAGATTTGCTTTTGCTGGATATGATTATGGATCCCGGGATAAACGGACATGAAACATACAAAAGAATCATTGATATCCATCCAAACCAGAAAGCGGTAATCGTAAGTGGGTACGCAGAAACAGAAGAGGTCAAAAAGACACAAAATTTAGGTGCCGGAAAATTTGTCAAAAAACCATTTACTCTGGAAAAGATCGGGCAAGCCATCAAAATGGAGCTTGAAAAATAGCGATAAAAATCGAAAAATCTGCTATAATAACTTTTGATGAACTCGTAAGAATTTGAATTTCAGACGGATTTGTAAAAAGCCCGAAATCAAGGCTTGCGAATCCCGAGGAAAAAGGCGTATTGACGATACTCCGCAGTGGCGAGGGATGAAGCGTAACGCAGATATCGGTTTTTTTTGCGAATCCGTCAACTTTTAATCCACATACTACCAATGTCCCTTAAACTTGGTCAGCGGCCGCATTGATTCTCTTTTGTTCAATAATCTACGACATGCTCTGGACGGCAGCTTTGCCAATCCTTTTTCTGATGCCGAGAATCAGGGACGGCTGGCACCAGCGGACACTCCGGGACTGTCCGACGGGTCCGTTTGATGTATGGCTACAGGCTGCCTCCGGCGGTGAAGCTTTTATTGCCACGCGGATCGTTGAGGAACTTGGCAACATGGTTCCAAAAGGCAAGCATCTAAAGCTGTTGCTAACCACTGGAACCCGCCAGGGCCATGACGTATTGTCCCGGGCCATGAAAACCTTCAGTTCAAACCGATCAATCGATCCTGTTGTCTCTTATTTTCCATTCGACGCGCCATACTTGATGAGAAAGGCTTTCAGCCGGTTCAGACCGACAATTGCCGTCATGATTGAAACAGAATTATGGCCTGGTTTTCTGATCACCGCCGGAAAATCCGGGATACCAGTCTTGCTGATCAACGGCCGAATGTCTGAAAAAAGTTTTCGCTCTTACCGCCATTTCAAATCTTTTTTCAAACATTACGGACCGCGCAAAACACTTGCTGTTTCAGAGGCAGATCGGCAGCGGTTTGCAAAACTGACCGGTGCTGGCAGAACGGATTTGACAAACAATATCAAATTTGATCAGATCAGCTTCCCGGCAATCAAAAAACAGCACGAAACCACGCTTCACCTGCCCGAAGGTATTCTTTTCATTGTTCTTGGGTCTGTAAGGCGTGAAGAAGAGATGCAGGTTGTCAGAACCATCAAACGGATTCGTACCACCAGACCGGACACCGTTATCGGCCTTTTTCCCAAACATCTGGAACGGGTCGAACCATGGCTGCACCGGCTCACCGAAAACAAAATTCCGGCTGTCTTGCGAAACACCCCGGCAAGAGATATTGTACCGGGGGATGTGATTGTCTGGAATCAATTCGGCGAACTGCTCGACGCCTACCAGTGGGCAGACGCTGCCTTTGTCGGAGGCTCCCTGGCCAACCTTGGCGGACAAAACTTTCTCGAACCGCTGGTATCAGGACTGAAACCGGTTATCGGTCCCCATTGGCAGAACTTTTCCTGGGTTGACCACCGGTTTTTCTCGCGTGGACTGGTCCGGCAGGTTGCCAAGGAAGAAGAACTGGCACATCTCCTGCTGGCCGATATACCATCCCGTTCCGACCGTGAAAAAACGGCCCAGGCAGCAATCGAGCTGTTCGCTGAACACCGAGGCGGAACCCGCCAGGCCTGTCAAGCGATCCTCAAGGAGCTGAAAAAAAAAGGAAAAAACTGATTATGACGACCTTGCCTCCCTGTTACGGCATTATTCCGGCACGCTACCAGTCCAGCCGCTTTCCTGGGAAACCGCTTGCAGACGTACTCGGAAAACCAATGTTTTACCGGGTTTACGAACGCGCAGCCAGCTGCCCCTCTTTACAAAAAGTATGCCTTGCCACCGATGACGAACGCATATTCAAAGCGGCCGAAACACTCCATGTTCCGGTGGTGATGACCGATCCGAACCACCCCAGTGGCTCAGACCGCATCATGGAGGCAGCAGAACTGCTTGGATTCGAAGATGAGTCGATCATTGTCAATATTCAGGGAGATGAACCCGCCCTGGACCGGGAAATCATCGGCGCACTCGTCGGTCCGCTCCAAAATCCGGATATCCAGGTATCGACTCCGGCACGAATCATCAGCAGCGAGGAAGCAGACAACCCCGACCGTGTCAAGGTTGCACGCTCAGCCAAAGGATTCGCACTTTATTTTTCCCGATCAAAAATTCCCTGTTTTCGCGACCAGTCGTCCACCGATTCCACCTACCTGCTCCATATCGGTCTTTACGCCTATCGACTCCCGACCCTGAAAGCCTTTACCTCAATGGCGCCAAGCCCACTTGAAACCATTGAAAAACTGGAACAATTGCGGTTGCTTGAGGCGGGAATCGGTATTTTCGTCGTTTTGACCGATTATAAAAGTTTCGGCATTGACCGACCGGAAGACCTCGAACTGCTGATTTCCCGGATGAAAAAGAACGAATAGGAGAATCAAGGTCAGCAGTATTTTATCCACTTGTTTTCACAATGTGCATGCAAGAAGAGACGAAGACCGGGCGTCGGACAAAAAGACGATGCCGGGATGTCCTTCAGATAAGCTCTTTTTACTCAGAAGGCCCACGGGCTAACCTATCCATCTGGCTTTCAAGACCAATAACCTGATCCACGGGTACCGCAAAGGCGATTCCCGTTCCTGGTTTGTCAAATTGTCCGGTTTCTTCAATGACCTTGAGGATAGTATCCACCATATTCTCCGCAAGCAAAAACATGATGATATCCGTCTGGGCCTCAAGAGTTAAGCCAAAAAAAGTTTTTGCCTCGTGAATCCCTGTCCCCCGCGCCGGAATGATGGTGGCCCCGGTGGCCCCAGCATCTTTAGCGGCATCGACAATTTTATCAGTTAAAACTGGCTTTACCGATGCCAGAATTATTTTAAACCGCATGTTTTTTTTCCTCTCTTTTTTTCACTTTCTGAACACCATAATAGCTGGCAATCTGGGCATAACCGAGCACCGCTATTATAGGAAACAGACTGGCAAAAGCGATGAGGCCGAACCCGTCAATGGCAGGATTTCGCCCAGGTACAGCCGCAGACAAACCGAGCCCCAAGGCCGCAACGACAGGAACGGTTACCGTGGATGTTGTCACCCCTCCAGAATCGTAGGCCAGTGGAATCAAGGTCTTTGGCGCCATAAAGGTCTGGACAAGCACAATCAGATATCCCGCGATGATGTAAAGATACAACGGTGTCCCAGTCACGATTCGAAAAGTGCCCAGCGTGATACCAAAAGCTACGCCAATGGCAACCGTAATGCGTAAACCCCACTGACCGATACTGCCTCCGGAAACCTCCGCCGCCTTATAGGCCACCGCAATAAGCGATGGCTCAGCCACTGTGGTGGCAAAACCGATTGCGGCAGCAAAAATATAGACCCAGTAATAGGTTTTCCAATTAGCGAAAACAACAGCCTCTCCAGATCGCTGCAGGAAATCGGGGTCTGTGAGCTGGGCTGCCATAACCTTTCCCAGTGGGAAAAGGGCTTCTTCCAACCCTACCAGAAACAGGGTGAGTCCAATGAGCACATACAGGCCGCCGACAAGTATTCTTGGCATGTTTCCCAACGGCTGTTTAATGATAACAGCCTGGAAAAAACCGAACAGCACAACGATCGGCAATAGGTTCTTAAAGGTGAGCCAAAGAATGTTAATAAAATTAACGAGCACCGCCATAGCCTTATATCCTTACTCCGAAGATAAAAATGCCATACCCCATAACAAAAATCATTGGTACCAAGGAGGCAAAGGCAATCAGGCCAAATCCATCAAGCAGTGGATTTCGACCCCGAATAACGGTGGCAAGCCCAACACCAAGGGCTGTCACCAGAGGGACAGTGATGGTAGAGGTGGTAACCCCACCAGCATCATAGGCGATTCCGATAATTTCTTTGGGAGCAATGGTGGTAATAAGCATCACCACTCCGTAACCACCAATGATGAAAAAGTGGATTGGCCATCCCAATAAGATACGCAACACGCCAAGCAAGATGGCAAAACCCACAGAAAAGGCCACGGTATAGCGCAAGCCGAGGGCGTAATTGTCCATCACCTCTGGATCATTCTCTAATAAACCACCCAGCATAGCGACATCTGCAGCTTCCCTGGCAATTGCAATTAACGCCGGCTCCACAACCGTGGTGGAAAATCCCAGGGCAAAAGCAAAAATAAGCAATCCAAAAAGGCTCCCCTTGCGCGACAAGGCTTGGGCCATCTCTTCGCCAATGGGAAACAGAGCCATTTCCAGACCCTGAATAAACATGGAGAATCCCACAATGACCAAAAGTCCACCAAGCAGCATCTCTTTTACTTGGGGCAAAGGTTGACGAATCACCACCAGTTGAAAAAAGGCGATTACGATCGCGATGGGCAGCAAGTCCATGGTGGCCTGCCACAATCGAGAAAGGATATGGCGGAGTGTCCTTGAAATATTCATTACAAAAATATTCTTTTTTTTGCGGTATATTACAACGCTGCCTTTAACAACCAGCAAAATGCCACCATCTTAAAGCATCGCCATGGCCTCTTTGTCTACAATGTATATTTTTTCTCGCAACAGATTGTGAAAAAGAGCGCCATACCTCAACAAATACTACCACTTATTCCCTGCGGCACAACCCAAATCATGGAAACCACCCTTTAAACAGCTCCCAATTAAATTATTTATATCCTGCATTACCATTATTTGCAAGATTTTTTTTATATTAAAACTGTCATTCAGAGGAAATTTCTGAAAAAATCGCTTTCGGACATTGATCATAACGATTCTTGCCTGATCCAGCTGGATCCAATGCTTGATTAAATATTTTTGTTATAAATAATAATGCATTAATAAGATTTGATCGCTCCCCAAAAAAAATGAATAGCCGGTCTCAACTCCCTTGACAATCCATTTTATTACATTACTATTATTTTAAAACTTTTTAAGTAATTTACAATTTGCAAAGCACCACTACCACACCAAAAAGGAGGTATCGACCATGATTGCAAGAAAATTATTTGATTTTCCGTCACTTGGCTGGCAACATCCGTTTGCCGATTTTGAGCGATTGTCCCGCCAGATGGATCAACTGACCCAAAGCGTAATGAGAAGACCGGACCTGACCTGGCGACCCGCCAGGGTGTTTCCGGCAATCAATCTGACCGAGGACAAGGACAATTATTACGTCCGCGCTGAGCTTCCCGGGATCAAAGCCGATGCCCTGGATATCAGTGTTACCGGTAAAAATCTGGTCCTCACCGGTGAACGGCAGATTGCTTCCGAGGGAGAAACAATCCGCTACCATCGGAAAGAACGGGATGCCGGCAGATTCTCCCGCGTCATCGCACTCCCCGGTGATGTCGACACTGACGGGGTGTTAGCCAAAATGCTAAACGGCATCCTGACCGTAACCGTCCCCAAATCCGAAAAAGCCAAACCCCGGCAAATTACGATCAAATGATAACCAATGGTCGGAAAGGAGGCATGAAAATGGCTGAATCAAAGGAACTTCAGGCAAGAGACAAACAGGCCGTAAGCAACCCGGCCGAGCAAACCCGAACCGGCATCGTCTTTACGCCGGATGTGGATATCTTCGAAGATGAACGGCAAATCACATTGCTCGCGGATATGCCCGGTGTGGCACCGGAAGATATCACCATTGATCTGAACGATAACCGGCTCAGCATATCCGGTGATGTCAAGCCCATTGAAAGCAGCGATGAAGCGGACGTGCTGGTTGAATTTGAAATCGGCCGGTATACCCGACAGTTCACTCTGTCCGAGGCAATAGATCAGGCGAAAATCAATGCCAAACTCGAGGACGGCGTCCTGCGTCTGAACCTGCCCAAGGCCGAAAAAGCGGTGCCCCGTCAGATCGCCGTGACGGCAGGATAAATAGTCTTTAAGGCGCAGTACCCCGCATTTGACGAAGACTGCAAATATCTATCCCCGGCCTGGAGGTCGCTCCATGCCGGGGAGATTTTTGCCTTCTCCCAAAAATCAGAATCCCGAAAACCGTATATCTATAAATACTCACCGTCAAAAGAAAGGAATATCCCGTGAACGAGCCTTTTACCATTGTGGCAGCACTCGACCTGTCGGATTACTCGGCGCTGACCGTACGCTGCTGCACATCGTTGGCCAAAAAGGAAAATGTTCCGTCGCTGTCCCATACCGCTGGTCAGCATTCCCGCCGGGTTTTCAGACCTGCCAATCTATCCCCAGCGTTTTCAGTAAAACCATGCAAAACACCATAGGAGGGATGCCATGCTGATTCGCTACTGGATGAGCAAACCGGCGATTACCATTGACAAATCTGAATCCATGCAGCAGGCCGTCAACCTGATGAAAGAAAAACGCATCAGACGGCTTCCTGTGACCCATAAGGGCAAGTTGTGCGGTATTGTTTCCGACCGTGATTTAAAGCGTGCCTCGGCTTCGGATGCCACCAGTCTGGATGTCCATGAACTGCTCTACCTGATATCCAAAATAAAGGTAACCGACATCATGACCCAGGATGTGGTGACAGTGCACCCGGACTGGACCGTCGAAGAGGCGGCCGATCTCATGCTCGCGCATAAAATATCCGGTGCACCGGTCATGGACAAAAATGGAGAACTGTGCGGGGTCATTTCCCAGACCGACCTGTTCAAGGCAATGCTTTATATCACCGGTTCGAAAAAACGCGGATTCCACCTGGCCCTTGTCCTTGAGGACACCCCCGGATCGATCATGGAAATCGTCAATGTCATCCGTGAATTCGGTGGCCGTATGGCCAGTATTCTCTCTACCTGCGAACGCGCGCCCTCGGGGTATCGCAATGTCTACCTGCGTTTTTATGAAATACCGCGAGACCGCATCGAAGCAATGTTGACCGTTTTAAGGGGTAAGGCCAAGCTGCGCTACATGGTCGATCACAGCGAGAACCAACGAATGATTTTTGAAAAGCACTGATTTTTTTATAGTAATCACGCATGAGCTCATTCTTTTTTTTCAGGCACCACTGTGGCCTGTTTGATCTTTACCGGTGTTTTGGGCACGTCCCGCATTCCGGCGCGAGAGGTGGTGGGCTCGTTTTCGATGGTTTTCACGACATTCATCCCGCTGACCACACGCCCGAATACACAATATCCCCATCCTTTGGCCGTTTTGGACCGATGGTCGAGGAAATGGTTGTCCTTGACGTTGATGAAGAACTGGGCGCTGGCCGAGTGGGGATCCGAGGTCCTGGCCATGGCGATGGTACCGGTCTGGTTGGATAATCCATTGTCTGCCTCGTTGGGGATGGGTGCCCGCGCACCTTTGCGATGCATGTCGGCGTCGAAGCCGCCTCCCTGGATCATGAATCCGGCGATTACCCGATGGAAAATGGTGCCATCGTAAAAGCCGTCCTTGACATAAGCCAGAAAGTTAGCCACCGTCTTGGGAGCCTTAGCGGGATTGAGTTCAATAACGATATCTCCCTTGCTGGTAGCCAGTTTAACCTGGGGTTGGGAATCTGCGGCATCGGCAATCCCGAAAATGGACAACAGCGAAATCATCAATACAATCCATCGTTTCATAGTCACTTCTCCTGATAAAAATTTAATATACCGGATAGACACTAACTAATGTCGGTCCAGAAATAGGCCATTCCCGGATGGGCACTAACTACGCATCATCCGCTCCAATGTGCTGACACTCTTGGCCATTCCAACAACCACAAGGGTATCGTCGGTTTCAATGCGGGTATCCGCTTTGGGATTGAAAATCATGGTGCCGTCGGCTTTCTTGATCGTCAGGATAATCAGGTCCAGTTGCTGGCGGATCCCCGATTCTTTGAGTTGGACATTTAACAGACGTGAAGTGCTCTGTACCCGAATCTCCTCCAGTTGGATGTCCGTGCTGTCATCGGTGAACGCCAATTCCAGGAATTTGATTACTGTGGGCCGTAAAATGGCATGGGCCATGCGTCTGGCACCCAGATCGTAAGGCGAGATGATTTTTGCAGCACCGGCGGCCTGCAGCGTTTTTTTGGCCGTGTTCTGGATGGCACGGGCCACGATAAAAATGTCCGGATTGAGCGTCTTGGCAATCAGGGTCAAAAAAACGTTATCGGCATCGGTGGCCACGGCGGTAACCAGACCCCTGGCGCTTTTGATTCCGGCCCTGATCAACAGGTTCTCATCCGTCGCTTCACCCATCAGGTAGAGGATTCCGTCTTCATCCATGGCCGCCTGCCGGTCCTGGTTTTTTTCGATGATCACCACATTCAGGTAGCGCTCTGTCAGATAGTGGGCCAACACCCGGCCGATTCGGCCGTAACCGCAGATGATGTAATGGTTTTTCAATCTGGCGATCTGCTTGTCCAATTTACGCCTCCCGAGAATGACACGCACGCGGTCTTCTACCAGAAACTGAACGATCAGGCCGGCCACGTACATGAAATATCCAACACCCAGTACGATCAGGATAATGGTGAACATCCGTCCAATATCACTGACCTGGTGGACCTCTCCGTATCCGACCGTTGCCAGGGTGATAATGGTCATGTACAGGGCATCGTCGAAGGCCCAGCCTTCGAAAATCATGTAGCCCCCCGTACCCATCAGCACCAGGCAGACGGTTAAAACAACGGTTAGGGTGAAATGATTTTTCCGTTCCAAGTGTGTGTCCCTGCCTCAGAAAAAACATTGCCGAACTGGGACCCGGCCTGATATGCACGACTTTTAAAGTATATGAAAAATACCTTCGGGTGTCAACCGACAAGCACATGCAACTCCTTTTTATTAATTAATATTTTTATTGGATTGGCGTGGAATGAATCCACCATCGCCTCCGGATGAATCCGGTAACGTGATCATCGACACCGTCGATGTAAAAAAACACTACGGCCCGGTTCGGGCCGTTGACGGCGTCAGCCTGTCCATCCGGCGCGGTAGTTGTTTCGGTCTGCTGGGACCCAACGGTGCCGGCAAGACCACGCTGATCGAAATCATTGAAGACATCATTCGTCCTACAGCCGGTACGATTCGGTATAAAGGCAGAAAACGGACCGCCGATTTCAGACAGGAGATTGGCATCATGTTCCAGCAGACGGCGTTGCTCTCCTTCCTGACCGTCGGTGAAACCCTGGAAACCTTTCGGCAATTATACGACGAGACCGAAGCGGCGCAGCAACTCATTGAACTGTGCCACCTGGGTGAAGTGATCGACCGGTTCAACGACAAACTTTCCGGCGGCCAGAAACAGCGTCTGCTGTTGGCACTGGCGCTGTTGAACCGGCCAGACCTGGTATTTCTGGATGAACCGTCCACCGGATTGGATCCCCAGGCCAGGCGGAACCTGTGGGACATTATCGATAGGGTCAGAGCCCAGGGGCGAACCGTCGTGCTTACCACGCATTATATGGAAGAAGCGGAAACACTGTGTGACGACATTGCCATCATGGACCAGGGGCAGGTAATCGCACGAGGTGCGCCCGGGGAATTGATCCAGCGGCATTGCAAACGCGCCACCGTGACCCTGCCCGGTGATAATTTTTCCAAGTTGCCCGATCAACTCAAAGAAAATGTGCAACAGACAGGAGACCCGATTCAGATACGCACCGAAGATGTCAATGCGGTGATCGGCCAACTGCTCGCACGGGGTCTGAATATGGAGGGCGTGAATATCAGAACGCCCACCCTCGAAGATGTTTTTTTGAAACTGACCGGCCGAAGCCTGCGAGAATAGCTGCAACCAAGGAGAAAAAATATGCGATTCAAACGTATGTGGGCGATTTTCAAAGCCCGCAATCGCGAATTTTTCCGAGACCGCGAGGCATTCGGATGGAACTTTCTGTTTCCCTTCCTGATCATCATGGGGTTTGCCCTCATTTTCAAGGGGGATTATCGGGCAGATTTTAAAATCGGTGTTTTTCCGGTGACTGCCGATATCGACATCCTTGAGGGCGCAGACAATCTGCCTGCGCAAATTACGGATTTCAAAGCCGTCAAGCTGGTTGGATTCAAAAACCAATCTCAGGGGATGCTCAAACTCAAGCGGCACAAAATCGACCTGCTGGTTCAGGCGCATACCTTGCCCGTAAAATACTGGGTCAGCGATTCATCGCCATCGGGCGCGATTGCCGAGCGGCTGCTGCAAGGAGCCCTGGCCCCGGGGCAAACGCCCCTTCCTTTCGAAAAAGCGGACATCAAGAGTTTTCAGGTGCGCTACATTGATTGGCTGTTTCCGGGCATATTGGGCATGAACATGATGTTCAGCGCTCTGTACGGAGTAGGGTGGGTGGTCGTACGCTACCGTAAAAACGGCGTATTGAAGCGGCTCAAGGCGACGCCACTGACCGCATTCGAATACCTTAGCGCCCAACTGCTCTCCCGGATATTTCTGCTGATGTTCACCCTGGTGATCATCTGGCTGGGGTGCGACCTGATTCTCGGTTTTACCGTTCACGGGCGAATAACGGATTTGATGGTAGTTTTCCTGGCGGGCTGTACCTGCATGACGGCCCTGGGGCTGGTGGTCGCCTGCCGGGGAACCAGTGAAGAGTTCACCAACGGTGTTTTGAATTTTATCTGCTGGCCGATGATGTTTTTGTCGGAAGTCTGGTTTTCCATCGAAGGGGCGCCGGCCTGGCTCAAAGCCGCCTCCCAGATCTTTCCCCTGACCCATCTGCTGGTGGCCGCGCGTAAAATCATGAACGAGGGCGCGGACCTGGCTGCGGTGTTTCCCGAAATGGTCGTCCTGGGTGTCATGACCATGGGCTTTCTGGTGATCGGTGCCGCATTCTTTTCGTGGAATAAATGATTGACGGATTCGTAAAAAGCCCGATATCTGCGTTACGCTTCGTCCCTCGTCACTGCGGCGTACCCTAAGTACGCCTCATTCCTCCGGATTCGTAAGCCTTGATCTCGGGTTTTTTACGAATCCGTCTGAAATTCAAGTTATTACGCGTTCATCAATGCTTAATTGACCAAACTGTGTATAGGTGACGGTATCAGCCCCCCCCGCTGCAAGAAGCGGTTTTCGCCGGTGGCATTGTTGACCGGCATGATGATCGCTTCCCCTAACAGACCGCCGAAAACGGCATGGTCGCCGGCGTTCTTACCCGGGACGGGAATGATACGCGTGGCCGTGGTCTTTTTGTTGATCACACCGATGGCCATTTCATCGGCGATGATAGCGGCCAGTGTTTCCTGAGTGGTGTCACCGGGAATGGCCACCATATCCAGTCCCACGCTGCACACACAAGTCATGGCCTCCAGTTTTTCGATGGACAGATGCCCGTTGGCGGCCGCCCGTGCAATGTTCAGGTCCTCGCTCACCGGGATGAAGGCACCGCTCAACCCGCCCACTTTGGAGCTGGCAAAGGCGCCTCCTTTCTTGACGGCGTCGTTGAGCATGGCCAGGGCCACGGTGCTGCCGGGCACCCCGATATCATTCAGCCCCAGACTCTGGAAAATCTCGCCCACGCTGTCGCCCACGTTGGGTGTGGGTGCCAGGGAAAGATCCACCACGCCAAAATTAATGCCCAACCGCTGGGCCACTTCCCGGCCGATGAGTTCGCCGATGCGGGTGACTTTGTAGGCGGTGCGTTTGATGATTTCACTGATCTGCCCCAAGTTGAGGTCCGGGTCCGCAGCAACGGCGCGATCAATGGCTTTTTTGACCACGCCGGGTCCGGACACCCCCACGTTGATGACCGCATCCGCCTCGCCGACGCCCAGATAAGCACCGGCCATGAAGGGGATATCCTGGGGGATATTGGCGAACACACACAACTTGGCACATGCCAGACCATCCTGATCGGCGGTAAGGCGTGCCGCCTCTTTGATGGTCTTGCCCATTTCCAGGACCGCATCCATATTGATGCCGGCCCGCGTAGAGGCGACATTTACCGATGCACACACCCTCTGGGTCTGGGCCAATGCCTCGGGAAGGGCCGCGATAAGTGCACGATCCCCCCGGGCCATTCCCTTTTCGACCAGAGCGCTGAAGCCGCCGATAAAGTCCACATTCGCTTCGGTGGCCGCATCGTTCAGCGTTTTGGCCACCCGTATCATCTGATCCGTATTAAACGGTGCTGCGGCCACGGCCACGGGACTGACCGAAATGCGCTTGTTGACCACCGGGATACCGTATTTGTCCCCGACTTCGTCACAGAACCTTACCAGATCGCTGGCGGCGCCGGTAATGCGGCGGTATATCTTGTCCGTAAAGCGGTCGATATTGTGACTGGCGCATTCCAGCAGGCTCAGTCCAAGGGTAACCGTCCGGACATCCAGGTTTTCATTTTTAAGCATTTCCACAACGGAGAGAATTTCGCCGTCAGTAAACATGGCAAACCATCCTTATATGCGGTTGATGGCTTCGAAAATCATTTTGTGCTGGATAGAGATATCCAGGGAGAGCGCCAGGGCTTTTTGACGAAGCTCTTGCCGCAGTGCGGCATGATCGATATCTTTGGGGACATCGACCTCATAAATCATGATATTGGCATTGGGATCGTCGCCGCCTTTGAACACGGCTTGCAGATTGGTCACATTAACACGATAAGCGGCCAGGATGGTTGTGATGGATGCTACCAGTCCCTTATCATCTGGCCCCTTGGTGGTCACGACAAAAGGCTCGCAATTATCGGACGGTGCATTTTCGTTGAACCCTGAAAGCCGTTTTTCGAAAACATGCAGGTCCATGGGCGCAAGGCCGTCATCCAGACACTGATGAAGATCGGAGCGTGACAGATCATCGGGTGCACCGATGATAAAAATGCCGGAAAACTCATTTTGCAAGATGGTCTGGCTGACATTTTCGATGTTGCAGTCCTGCTCGTACAGAATGCGGGTCACGGCTGCAATGATGCCGGGCCGATCATCGCCCAGGACGGATATGATCATCTTTTGCATACATTGATCCCCAAAAAAGCTTTTCAGGTAATAATGAACAATTACCCAGGTTGAGCATCAGCAGTCAGCTTTTAACAAAAGGACTTCGATATATTGTTGAAATTTATCAATTTTGCCTGGCAAAGCATAGCAAATCATGAAAAGATTATCAAGCGCCTGAAATGTGGCCCAGGGATTCCCGATTCGATGCAAAAAAATTCAGGGCTCGTTTGTCTGAACTTGCTGGGGCATTTTTAAAAAAATTGCCGATAGTATATATTCATGATATACTATCCATATGGTGAAGCTGAGTAAAATAATATCACATTGTACCGGTTTTGAATGGGATGAAGGAAACAATTCAAAAAATTGGGACAGGCATGATATAGCCACATTGGAGTGTGAACAAATTTTCTTCAACCCACCTTTCATCATCAAATATGATAAGCTCCATTCTATTGTTGAAGCCCGCTATTATGTACTTGGTCGCACAGATATGAATCGTTTACTTTTTGCTGTTTTCACCATTAAAAGCGATAAAATAAGAATTATATCCGCTCGGGACATGACCAACACGGAAATGGAAAGATATCTAAGATGAAAAAGAAAATACCTGAATTCAGTAGCGAAGCCGAAGAACACAAATTTTGGCAAGAAAATGATTCTTCTGATTATATGGATTGGTCTGATGCAGAGAATGTTGTTTTTTCGAAGCTAAAGCCTTCGACTCGAAAAATTTCTATCCGGTTGCCTGAATCCATGATTGAGGATTTGAAAGTACTTGCAAACAAAAAGGATGTTCCGTATCAGTCTCTTTTAAAGATGTTTCTTTCGGAACGTATCGACTCTGAAATGCGGTAATAGGTATGTTGAAGTGAAAACGACACACATCAGCCAATTGATCCAGGAACACAAAACCCTTTTCATCATCATCATCGTGGGGCTGTTTCTGCTGGAACTGGAAATTTTCGCCCTGGCAGCCATGAAATCGGGCCGCAAATCATGGCTTCAGGTATTCGATGACAGCGGTACCGTCATTCACGAGACCAGCGGCAAAAACCTGAGCGAGTTCAACAAATACTATTTCGAAAAAACATTCGGTCCCTTTGAAGACTATCAGGTCCGCCTCCAGACACAAGACAAGCCATTCCCCTTCAGGGCCTGGTTCGTGGCGGCCATCGGTATTCCTGTGGGCGCCATGCTTCTGTTCGGTTTTGTGGTCAAGGCCTACCTGGCCATTTTTCACGGCAACGAGCTTCAGGCAGAAGCGAGCAGACCAGCTTGCGAACCGGGGCTGGAAACCAAACTCGAATCCATATTGTACCGCATCAGCCGGATGAATATTTTCATCATCGGGTTCCTGATATTCGTGGGGGTGATCGCCTATTGGATCATCCCCAACATGATCACCTATCTCGGTCGCACCGGCATCGATACCATCATCCGTTTCAAATGGGTCTTCATTTGTATGGGCGTCACGGTCGTGGGCATCGGCCTGTGGATCGTCTACCTGCGGTACCTGCTGGCCAAAAAAAGCATCGAAAGCCAGACGGAGATAGAAAAGCATCGCCTGGCGCTGGCGTTCAACGCGTCACAACAGGCACCGGCACAACTGGAGGGGCCGGCCACGTCAGACCAGGCGACGGAGGTTCTGGGATGGAATCCGTCCGACACGGGCAATTCACCACCGTCGGAACCTTCCTGAGCCGCCGTTGTCATGCGGCTTTGCGGATGAAACATATTCGCCTTCAAGCCGGAATTGTTCCATCACAAGTTCCGTTTCAAAAAAAGTCGGGCAAGGAATGACAGAGCTCATCACAACCCACCGCAACACGGACTTCGACGCGTTTGCGTCCATGGTCGCCGCAACACTGATCTACCCCGACGCCGTTGCCGTCATCCCCAAAGCCGTCAATCCCAACGTAAAAGCCTTCATATCGATCCACAAGGATGTTTTCGAATTTCAGGAACGCGGACAGATCCACACCGAAACCATACGGAAGCTCATCGTCGTCGACACAGACAATTGGGCCAGACTGGGTCCGCTGGCAGCATTGCAAAACCGAAATGACCTGGAAATAGAGGTGTGGGACCACCACAGCGGCGGAAATATCAAGGCGACCCGGATGTTTCAGGAGCCCGTGGGAGCCACGATCACATTGTTGATCCGGCAGCTCAAAAAGATGCGCAAACTGATCACGCCGATCCAGGCCACACTGTTTCTTACCGCCTTATATGAAGATACGGGAAACCTGAGCTTTTCCTCCACAACCGCCGAAGACGCATACGCTGCCGGATGGCTGCTGGACCGCAAGGCCGACCTTTCCCTGATTGCCAAATTCTTACGGCCCGCCTACGGTGAAAAGCAGAAGGCCGTGCTTTTCGACATGCTTAAACAGGCCCGCCGGTCCACCATCAACGGTTACAAAATCAGTATCAGCCGCATCCCCATCAAAGGGCACGTGGGCAACCTGGCACTGGTGGTACGCATGTACCGTGACATCGTCAATGTAGATGCGGCTTTCGGGCTCTTTGTAAGAACAGATAAAAAGGGCAGCCAGAGTTGCATGGTCATCGGTCGCAGCGATCATGACGGCCTGAATGTGGGCTCCCTGATGAAAAGCCTGGGCGGGGGCGGTCATCCCGGGGCCGGCAGTGCCATGCTCAAAGGCGTAACCCCTCAGGCCGCCGAAACGATGATCATCGATCTTATTGAAGGAAACCAGCAATCATCCGTACAGATCAGCGACCTGATGTCTTTTCCCGTTTTTTCAGTGCCGCCGGACACCCCCATGTCCGAGGTCGCAGGGATCCTTCGCCGGCGGGGATGTACCGGATTGCCGGTCGTGGATGATGGGCGTCTCGTGGGGGTAATTTCCCGGCGCGATTTCAAAAAGGTACGCAAGAACTCCCAGCTCAAATCGCCGGTCAAGGCCTTCATGAACCGGCGGGTGGTCACCATCGAACCTGGAAAAAGCCCCATCCAGGCGGCCCGTATCATGGTGCGCCACGACATCGGCCGTTTGCCGGTGGTGGACAAAGACCGCATTATTGGAATCATCACCCGCTCCGATGCCATGCTCTACTTTTACGATCTGCTGCCCGATTGACAGACGGGTTCGGGCTCGCAGACGTATGGATCATACTTCAACTCACCGGAAACAAAACAGATGCGGTGCCCTGTGAACGCTTGCAAAGAAAGGATTTCGACGTGGTAAAAGCCCAGGCGACCATGGACCATATCGTGCAGTGGCTGAACTCCTATCTCGACCGGTCCGGTATGAACGGATTCGTGGTCGGGGTCTCGGGAGGGATCGACTCGGCGGTCACATCGACCCTGTGTGCCCGTACCGGCCAACCGGTTCGGGCTTTGAACATGCCCATCCTTCAGGCTGCCGACCAGGTCAGCCGGTCGGCCGATCATATCCGCTGGCTGGAAGAAAGATATCCGAATGTCATTGGATCGATGGTGGAGCTGACCCCGGCGTTGAAATCCATGCAATCCATCCTGCCCGCGGATATCCAGGACGGCCTGACCATGGCCAACACCCGCAGCCGTCTGCGCATGCTGACCCTGTACAGTTTTTCAACCCACTATCGCATGCTGGTGGCCGGGACCGGCAACAAGGTGGAGGATTTTGGTGTCGGCTTCTATACCAAATATGGTGATGGGGGGGTTGACCTGTCTCCCATCGCCGACCTGATGAAATCCGAGGTCTATGCCCTGGCCAGGGCCATGGGTATCATCGACGAAATCCTCCAGGCCCCCCCGACGGACGGATTGTGGAGTGATGACCGCACGGACGAAAGCCAGATCGGTGCCGGCTACGACGAACTGGAAGGGGCCATGGCCTTCGAAGAAGGCTCGGGCGATGAGAGCACCCTTGATTCACGCCAGGCCGAGGTCCTGGCCATCTACCGAAAATTCAATCGCGCCAACCGTCACAAGATGCTTCCGATCCCGGTGTGCACCATTCCCGACGCGCTGCGGTCACCCTGAAATACCGATCAGGTTTGAAATTAGCTCTGATAACGCTCCGGATAGCGAAACAATAAAATGGGCCGGACGTTACAAGCATGTTGTATTAACACATGTCTTTGATTTCGGAGACATACTGGCCGCTGCCAGATATGGTATCCAACTCAGCCAAGCCCACCATATATCATGGGAAATACACCGATTTAAGGATGAACCCGAACTATCCCCCAAACGAATAGGCCTCTTGGATACGCTGGGCTACATATGCCACCAACCGCTCATCGGGTTCCGAGATATCGAAACAATAGCCGTCCTCACCCAGCAGCCCTTCCGGAATCAGGTCGCCCAATTCATCGGGGTCCTGGATCGTGTCTCCATAGAAACATACGGACAGCCAGCGCTCATCGGGATCGTCGTCGATCACATCGACCATGACGAACAAGGGACGGTCCGTTCTGTCGTTGCGCAACCCCCGCAGGGAATAGGTGATGCCGGGGCGTTCGTGAAATTCGATGGTCGCATCGGATTTTTCCTGGAGTATCCGATACAGGGAAATAAAAGCCGATTTCATGCCCAGGCCGTCTTGCGACCAGGCATCGATAAATGCTCGGATGTTTTCCATGGGTGGTTTCCTCTTTCTCTGTTTCAGGCATATGGAATCGTAAAGGCGGTAAAACGCTATTTGTTGTCATCTCCACAGGAAGGGAGAAAGATTCTTCGCCCCTACGATCATTATATATTCTCGACTTCACAAGCATGACAGTATGGAGCATATTCTCACTCCGAAAACCGTTTATAAAGTTTGGGTCAGGAAGTCAAGCACCCATGGCAGGCAAATCAGGATAAACGCATTTGGAGAAATCGTCAGCCAGGTCACCCCTCACCCGGCCCTCTCCCCTTTGGGCTATAGGGACAGGGTGAGTGGGTACAAAATCGCATTTCAAAACGTTAAAACGACAATTGCGACACGCCAGGCGGACTATAAACCGGTCTTGGCCGTGCCACGATCCGGCGTTTCGCCCTTGTCGTTTGATGGTGATTTACGATGCCTGGATCGTTTTTCCCATTGGCGCCGGGCCGGGGCCTGCATATCTTCGACCCGGTCGGTTTCATCGACGATATTTCCATGCCCAGCAGGGTTTCGATCACGTCTTCGGTGGTCACCAGTCCCTGGGTGCCGCCATATGGATCACATACCCGGACGATGTGCCGCCGCCGTCCGATCATGCCTTCGAAAAGATCCGCTGAACAAATTTTTGATAAAGCAACATCTTTTCTGTAAATTCCCTTAAGCTTTCGTTTCCCTTCTGCAAGGGCCAGTTTCAGCGCTCTTTCAGAACGGAGGCCGCGTTCAAGACTCTGTGGATAACAGTCGGTTCCTCGGGTTTGTGGTATAGCGAGCTG
>PDWJ01001246.1_pt1 | contig 32359 bp, 31 predicted proteins | sample 1430881 | NCBI WGS metagenome assembly PDWJ01 (sample SAMN01162460, study PRJNA174530) | Oral metagenome, whole genome shotgun sequencing project. | biome: Marine environment; feature: Marine mammal; material: Swab sample of the gingival sulcus; isolation source: swab sample of gingival sulcus...
AATTTGAAAAAGACGCATACTAGTTAAAATTATAAATCCCTGCTTGATTTTTTCTCAAGCAGGGAATAAACTTGATCCAACTTAAATCTTCCTAATCTTTATTCCTTAGGGCAGTCTCTGAATTGCCTATGGGTAAAGGTCGAAGGGTTCTGCCGGAAACAGCAACGCCTCCCGTGCTTGGAAAGGAAGTTCTATGATAAAAAAAATTTTTCTTTCATTTACAACCTTTCTCCTTACATTAAGCCTCTATTCAATAAATTTTGAAGTCAATGGTTCGTTGTGGAAAGAATATGCGGATAATGAGCTTAAAGCACTTTCATACACCATTCCGTTTCAAAACCGTTCATATAGAGGAATATCGTTAGATGAGCTGTTTCCGGCTGTTTTTGAAGCATGGGAAATAAAACTTAAATCTGCCTCATCCGAAATTATTAATCTTACCGGCCCCGGCATTGGAAAGAACCTAAGTAGAATTTTCATTATAAATGATAATAACAGCTGGTCTCTTCTATACAACAACCGGATATATACAAAAATTAATTCTCTCGGCCTTGAATGCGAAATACTCGACAAATCACCCATAGAAATATGGATAAACTGGGAAGGAAAAGATCTTCTCCGATCAGAAATCAAGCGCTATGCCGAAATGCATAATATTGAAATAAAGGTAACTGAAGTTCCAAAGCCCGATTCAAAGCTCGTATCAGTTTCGCAGGCAATGGGAAGTGTGCCCGATATCATAATGGTACAGTCAAGTTATATATACAGACTGGCAAAATCCGGAACAATTCAGAATATAGACTATATGTATCCGGAAGGAATGGTTCCACAGGGGAGGGAGGCATTTCGCCTATCCGGAAAAACCTGGGCTGTTCCATTCTACTATGATGCCCAAATGCTCTTTTATAATCCTGAAATAATTGACAAGCCTCAAAATGAATGGACTCTTACAGATTTTGAAACACTCTGCAGTAAGGCAGCGCAAAAGGGGGTAATACCTTCTGCATGGAACTCATACTCAGCATCATTTCTGATCCCATTTCAGTTTGCCTTTGGAAAAAGCCGGCTTATAGAAGATGATTACTCAATTATCATAGATGACAAACCAACCCTTGAGGCCTTATCATACATCCTAAAACTGCAGAAAAAGGGTTTAATGCAGCCGATGGAGAGGGATGCAATGACCTCATTATTCGTATCCGGTAAGGCAGCAATGATTATCAGCGCCTCATACAGCATCCCTCACTTTGAGGAGCTTGGAATACAATTCGGCGCAGTTCCGCTGCCAATAAATGAAAAAACAAACAGAAGGGTTGCCCCGCTTCTGGATTTCAAGGCATTTGCAATACCAAAGCGTTCAAAAAATACATCGGCAGCGGGCCGGCTGATTGAATATCTATGCGGCATAGGGGTTCAGCAGCGTTTTATACCGGCTGTTTCAAAACTTCCGGCCCTTGAATCGGCATGGTCTGTATCAGCCGATCAAAACCCATGGTATGAAACATTGAAAATCAGTTCAAATGCCGGAATTATAATTCCAACAGCAAAGGCATATTCGGTATATAAAAACACAATGTGGAAAATGCTGAGATTCGCAATTTCAGGCAGGATGCCTGCAGAACAGGTTCTAAAAAAAACACAGGAACTGGTAAATAAGAATCTTGAAGATCTAAAACAGTAATAATACTAAAATGGCTCCGATTTATTTTGGTATTTAATAACCGCATAAATGCGGCTTTATTATAAGGAATTAAAAACCTGCATCCTTGCAGGTATTATAAGGAGAATTTGATGAAAAAAAGATTTTTTCAAATGATGATGCTGCTAATGATAGCTGCACTTCTGGTTTTGACAGGTTGTGCGACAACTGTCGATGACACCTCCCACGCTACACCGAAAGGAGAGGGCTGGCTTATTAAAGTAAGCGGTGTCCGTACTGACGAGGTATGGGAATCCAACTTCGACAAATGGAAAAAAATGGAAGCTTCCGGCTACGCAGAGCATCAGTTTAAGCGAAAGGGAAAGATGATGACAGTCATGGCTGTACCGCTTGTTAAGATAGCAGCCATAATTGATGACGCGGATGGAACAATGCCGTATTCTTTCAAAAAAGATCTCTGGGAAAGCGGTTATGATCTTTCAATGGCTGCTGCCGATGGTTATACAGCAACAATTAATACCGCTGAATACAAGACCGATGAGCTTTATATTGCTGACATGCTTAATGGTGAAAAGATTGCCCCGATGGTATGCGGTAACGTTTCCGGAAAGCTATGGGTAAGAGAACTTGCAGAAATAACCGCTTCTCTTGAACCGGTATCACTTACAAACAACGATTTTGAGCTTGTATTTGAAGTAGGCGATAAGGCTGGATCATTTCTGATTGGTGATCTTGAAAAGATGGACTGCTATATAGAAGACAACGGCAGTTTTACAAACAGCCACAACAACACATTCGCTCACAAATGGGGCGGGGTAAAGATCGTTGATATGATTAATAATTATACAGAGCTTACTCCCGATATGAGTGTAACAATTGAGGCAATGGACGGATATGCAATGACCTACAGCGGAAAACAGCTTCTGGACAATAGTGACGGAGACTGGATACTTGCATTTAAAGAAGACGGCGAATACATGCCCGAAGATCCGGGATACATAAGACTCGTTAAAGTCGGCCCTAAAAAACCTAATTTTACAGGACATGTTTCAGCCCGGATGGTTAAAAAAATCATAATAAAAGATGTACCGTTCAAAGACTTTGATCTTGAGATCATAACTCCTGCTGGTACCGAGGTGATGGATGCCCAGACCCTTATGTCAGGGGTTACAAACTCAAGGACAGTGGTTGAGATGTGGAATAAAAAGAAAAAAGAACTTAAATCATATATGGGAATGCCAATCTACATGCTGCTGGAAAAATATAAGGGAACATACAGCAAGGTAAACATTGTGGCAACCGATGGATTTAAGATCAGTCTTTCCGCATCCGAACTTGAGGGAAATGACGATGTTATTATTGCAATGTTCAAGGGCGACGGATCAGATCTTAGCGATAAGGATTTTCCGCTTGTTGTTGCCTGGGACAAGAACGCGGCTCAGATTCCTGCAGGAATCAAAAAAGTAAGAAATATAGAAAAAATAATACTTGAGTAAGATTAACCTTAAAGTAAAGAATTATTTTATTATCCCCGCCCTGCTTATAATTGCTGTGGCGGGAATTTCTCCATTCTTCGAGGCATTTACAACATCCTTCTTCCACGACACATACGGAAGCAGAGTCTTCTGCGGACTGGATAATTTCCGCTTTCTGCGCGGAGACGCGGGGTTTTCCTACAGCCTTAATATAACAGCCCTTTGGGCGGTTATAAGCACAGTGCTGAGTCTCTTCACAGGATTTATAACAGCACTGCTGCTTTCAAATAAAAAAAGGCTGTCATCAATCATATACGCGGCACTTTTGGTTCCATGGGGAATACCTGTATACATTGCCGTACCCCTGTGGCGGGCATTAATACACGGTAACGGAGGAATCTCAATACTTACAGCCGTCTTCGGGATAAAGGCAAACTTGATGCTTAATCCTGCTGCGGGCTTTACCGCAAGTATGATTGTAAATATATGGATTACAGTGCCGCTTACCGCCTTTGTTCTTCACGGCGCAATAAAAAAGATCCCTAAAAGCTGTATTGAGGCGGCGGTCATAGACGGGGCAGGCAAAGGACTGATTGCCGCAAAGATCTATCTTCCGCAGATCAAACCAACACTCACCGTTATGGCAATCCTTAACTTTATAAAGGCCTTCAAGGAATTCACCCTTCTGTTTTTAATGACCGCCGGGGGGCCGCCCCTTATCTCAGGAATAACCGAGCGCTTTGTCATCGGCGCGACAACAACAATGGACATATTTCTGTATGACATCTTCAACAACCTTGAAGATTACGGAATATCATCAGCGTATTCGGTAATAATGGCAGCTATAGTAATAATGCTGATGCTGATATGGTTTGTTTCCAAAAATAAAAGCTTCAGCGCCGTTAAACGCTACCGCCTTCTGGTTTTAATTGCTGCGGCAATTCAGATCCTGTTTGAGGGGCGCTCCGGGGTAATTCCCGCGTTACTGTATCTTGCAGCCGTCAAAAACAGACGCTTCTTTAAGGCTGCGGTGGCTGTTCACGCCGGCTGGATTATATACGGCCTGATTACAGCAGGCTTTCTGGAAGGCTTCAGTCCGGGAATATTTCCCGCAGTCTTTGTCCTTATTTTTACTATCAACATGAAAAACCTGCCCGGAGAAAAAAGGCCCTTACTGCTTAAGCCCAGATTATTTGACGGCCTTAACATAGGGCTGCAGACAGCTTCAGGCATATTTCTGATATTTTCTGCTGCAGCCCTGCTCTACCTGCTTATCTGGATGAGCTTTTCCGGAGTAAGCGCATGCTATATCGATTCTCCCCTGCCGCCCCATGCAGGAATTTCAGGATATAGCTCTGTAATATTTGACGAGAACATCTTTCTATACTTTAAAAACACTATATTTATAGCAGCCTTAACCGGCATAGCAGTTCCTATAGTATGCTTCCCCGCGGCAATTTGGCTTAACAGCCGGGGAAAGGGCATAACAATTGCCGCACTTACAATAATACAGATACTAAGCATAACAGGCGGCATGCACTCGCTAATTCCGCTATATGCCTCTTTCAGGCGGGCAGGCCTTGTAAACTCGTATCTTCCAATTGTAATTATATCAGTCTATCACAGCATCCCCTTTGCAATGTTCACAATTACGGCATGGCTTGAGCGTATGCCGGGCTCTTTCAAAGATATTGCCCTGCTTGAGGGACAGCCCTCAATATCATACATGACAAAAATCATCCTGCCTTTATCAGGTCCGGTACTAATTACAGCAGTAATGACAGCAGTGCTTGGAGCATGGAACAGCTTTATGGCCCCGCTTTTATTTTTAAATGATGATCAAATGTTTACAATAAGCGTAAAACTCTATTCTTTTGTAGGCAGTATTGCGTCAGGAGCACCGGAATGGAACATCTTTGCCGCAGCCTCGGTTATAAACTGTATTATTATTGCCTTACTGTTTTCAAGGTTCAGAAAACCTGTTGGCGAAACCGGCATTTCAGATTTTACAGATTAGTTTAAGACCTTTTCAGAAATTGATTAGCTTTAATATTACTTCTTCTTAGTATACATCTGAAGAAGCTGAACAAAGTAGTAACTCTTTTTATAGGCATCAGTCAGACAGGGAGCAACCCCGCCTTCAAATTGCGGGCCGATCTCTTTCCAGTTAGTTATAAGTTCCGGGCGTTTCTTGTTATAATCTTCATAGACAAGTTTAAAACTCTTTGCTATCGCGACAAGATGCGCGCCGGAGGTATTCATCAGCCTAAGCGCGTCATTATTAATATCTTTCAGCATCTTTCTAAGAAGGGTTATATTACTCTTATCAGCATCCCGCCGCTTTAAAAGCTTACTAATCTCTGAGCCGCGCTTACCCTCTTCTGAAAGCTGCTCATCAAAGGCTATAAGCTCTTCAGTTGCAGACATAAGGCCGTAAAACGCATCAGAAAGCTGCTGAGAACTTATATTGGTGGTCCATTTACCCCTTATGAGAAGAATATCACTTATTTCACGTATATCTTTTTTACAGTAATCTATCAGAAATGCCTTCAGGTAGTTTACAGGAGTAACGTAGGTATAACCGCCGAGCATTTTCCTGGAAAAAGCAATATTGGCATTTTCTGTGTAATTTTTCATTCTTGAGATTGCGGTGGTACCGAAAACCTCTTTGGCAAGGCCCTCTATCTTTCTGTTCTGCTTTTCTTTCAGAACCTTTTGAATAGAAAGCTCAACCTGACTCTTAAGCTTATTAAGATAGTCTTCAACAATGCGTTTATTCGGTTTTTGAGCAGTGAACGTATAGGAGGGGTCCTTATCAACTGCCCTGATTATCAGTTCCATTATTTTAGAAACCCTTACATCACGGTTTTTTCTCAACACCTTCTGCCAATTCTTTCTATTGATAATCTCGGTGCCCTTGTATTCAGAAAGAACATCAAAAAGACTGTCCCATTCTTCATCAAGTCCCAAAAAGGGAATAAGAATAATAAAATCTTTCAGATCCTCAACGATATATTCTCCGTTTATATCTTCAAAACGGGGACTATATGTAAAATCATTTTCAGGGAACCGGGAATCAAATTTTCTCAGAAGGAAATAATAATCAAAAGATATAAAATCCAGAAAAAGAGTCATAAGGTTAAATGTATTATTTATCTTTTGAACCTTTGTATTATCAAATATTGAAAAAAAGTTTACAAGATTGGATTTAAGATTTTCTGTTACAGCCTTAACATCACCTTTTTGGTTTTCTATTGCCTTACGAATCTCCGCATCTTCAAATGATTCCTTCATTTTCAGCTGCTCTTCTGTGAGGTAGTTTTCGATAATAATGGTTTTCAATACAACTGAGGCTTCAGCATGATCAAGAAGAATCTTTGCGGGTCCGACAATACTGTAGATCTCATAAAAGAACTTCGCCATAGCCGAAAGGGCTTCTCCGGTTTTAGGCTTATAAAATTTGAACTTATGCCGTTTAAGCTGCTTCTCAATCTCTTTGAGCTGCTTCTTCTTGTCCTTATCCGGATCTGAGGCCTTGGTTAAAACCGATAATAATTTTCCTAAAAAACCTGACTTAGCTTCAGGACTTCTCACTAGGTTACCCTCAGCTCCAATGTTATTTTAAAAACAAGCGCATGTCAATGACAGAAAAAAAGTCCATGGGCATGCTTACCTTGACACATTCAGTCATCAAATATATCTTTCTCCAATGAACAAATTGGCAACAGAACTTAACAAAATAATTTCAGGCAAAACCGCGTTTGATCTTCTCTCGGACTATGGAAGAAGAATGTATTTTCCCAAACTGATTGTAGCACAGTCAGCCGAAGCAAAGCAGAAGGCAAAACTGTATAATGCCACAATAGGCATGGCAACCAGCGGAGGGCAGGCAATAGAGCTTGATTCAATGAGCACATTACTTCCGCAGCTGAAGCCCGCTGAAGCTGTTAACTATGCTCCAACAGGCGGGGATCCGGCACTTGTTGAACTCTGGAAAAAAGATATAGTAAAAAAGAATCCCGCTGTTGATCCCGAAAAAATATCAACCCCGATAGTCACCTCAGGTCTTACAAACGGACTTTCTCTTGTAATGGAACTCTTTGTAAACAAAGGTGAAACCGTTGTTGTTCCTGATATGTTCTGGGGTAATTACAGGCTTATGATTGAAGAACGCAGGGAGGCATCTGTTGCCGCCTTTCCATTTTACACCGAGGATAAAAAACTCAATGTTGCGGGTTTTGCAGAGGCAATAAAAAAGAACTCAATAAATAATAAGGCTGTTGCAGTAGTAAACTTTCCCAATAACCCTACAGGTTATTCTCCAACAAAGACAGAGGCGGAAGAACTTAAAAATGCCCTGATTGGAATAGCAGAAGAAGGCTATAAACTTCTTGTAATTACAGATGATGCCTATTTCGGCTTATTTTTTGAAGAAGATACCTATAAACATTCGCTTTTCAATGAACTCTACAATGCCCACGAAAACATACTTGCAGTAAAGGTTGACGGGGCTACAAAAGAACATTTTGTCTGGGGTTTCAGGGTCGGTTTTGTAACATTCGGCTCAAAGGGAATGAGCTCTGAAGAATACAAGGTTCTTGAAACAAAACTATCAGGCTCAATAAGAGCCTCAATTTCAAACTGCTCAAGACCGTCTCAGAGTCTGCTTCTAAAAGCAATGCAGAATCCGAACTATTCGGCAGAAAAAGCGGAATATGAAAAGGAAATAAAGAAAAGATATACAGCCATAAAGAAACTTCTTAAAGAAAAAGGTGATAATCCGGTGCTTGAACCGCTTCCGTTCAATTCAGGATATTTCATGAGCTATAAAATGAAAAATGGCTCGGCTGAGGCTCTTAGAAGAAAACTTCTTGACGAATACGGTATAGGAACAATATCTATTCAGGATAAATTCTTGAGGGTTGCGTTTTCTTCTGTTGATTTGGAGAATATACCAGACTGTTTTTCAAAGATATATGAGGCAGCTTCAGAACTGTAAAAACAGTTTTATCAATAGCCGACCAGCATTTTACCGATTTCTCCAAGCTCGGCTCTGGTTTTATAAACCGGCATATGGCCCTTGGCCTCAACTGTGTCAAGCTCAATTGTTTTCAGATAAAGCTCATTAACCATATCAGCAAGAAGGCCGAGATTATCGTTAAAATTGATAATAGCCATATCCATCAAAAGCTTTTCATTTCCGGAAGGCCTCATATTGCCAAGCATAAAACGGAGGTTAGGAGCAACCTCTGCCTTAACCTTTTTTATAAATACGGCAATCGAATAGATACTGTCATAGAGCTCATTAAAGCTGTACCCCTGAAGCCGATCATACTCATTCAGCTTGGTCAATTTTTCAATCTTTTCCCAATCTTTTTTTTCTATTGTGAGATCGGTAAATGCCTTTCGAAGGTATCTGTTGAAAATATTTTGCTGATAATGCTCGCTGATTCGACTTATTATACTGAATACTTGTGTGTTTTTAACTGGCATATTTACTCCATTAGATTTTATTATATCAGATTATTATTATAACGTCGCCCTTGAAATGTATCCCTTTTTTTCATCTCATTCCTGAGAATACTGTAAAATTCTGTTTTTTTTACAAAATCAGCCGGAGCCGCACGCTCATCCTTTGAACTGTCACAGGTAAGCCTCATAATAACGGTTTCAGGAGGCATCATCTCAATTGCTGAAATAACATACTCAAGATGCTCCATACTGCCGGGAACATCAACAAGCCCCTTTTGATAATCCTGATAAAGCGGAGAATTAAACGGAATATGAAGATTATGAAACTTTACCCCTTCTGGTTTAAGTGAAGCAACAAATCTACATGTATTTTTTATATCATCCGCGCCTTCTCCGGGAAGGCCAAAAATCAAATGAACGGCTACCTTTATACCGTATTGACGCAATAACTCAAAGGCTGCAGTAAAATCCTCTACACTATGTCCCCGGTTAATTCGTTCAAGGGTCTTGCTGTTTGCCGACTGAAGACCAAGTTCAACCCAGACATCAAGGTCCTGTGACTTGTATGAAGCCATCAACTCTGCCCTTTCACGATCAATACAATCAGGCCTGCTGGATATAATCAATTCACTATAATCCTGAAGCGAAAGCGCGTAATCATAAACAGCCTTCAAATGAGAAGGACTGCCATGAGTATTTGAAAAAGCCTGTAAATAAAGCAGAAAAATCCTGGCACCGTAGCGTTTTTTTAAAAATCTTACAGCCTTTTCAGTCTGTTCCGCAATATCAGCCTTCAGATTTTCGTCTACATCATCTGAAAGAGAGCCCTCTGTTCTTTGATACATTGCCCTCGCTCCAAAGGCATCGCAGTAGCTGCAGCCGGGGCTTGTTCTGCCGTCTAAACGGTTAGGGCATGAAAATCCTGCATCAATACCTACACGGAAGGCAGGTACACCGTATTTCATCTTCAGGTAGCGGCCGTAGGCTGTAAACGGAGTATTTTCCACAGGAGTATTATCCGTAATACAACCGGGATTGACAACCCGCATCAATACTCTTAAATTAATTTTGTATGAAGAAATTTTTAATTGCCGCGGCTGCCGTTATTCCGTTTTTAACCGGATGTTTTTTAATCGATCAGAAAACAGTTATATTATGGACAAACATTCCTGAGGCCGCCGTATATGTTGAGCTTTATAATGCCTCACAGACAGATTTCAGGGTTGAGCTTGTATATGCCGAAGATCCTTCCGAGTATCAAAGACTTGTTTCAGATGGTGCCCCTGATATAGTACTATCTGAGAATCTTGCCTCAAACGCAATAATAGAAGCCTTTTCTCCGCTCGATAAGCTGATAGAAAAGGGAAGAATCAATGAAGAAAGCCTCTATGCAGATCTTTACAGTCTCTGTAAAAGAGAACATACAATGGTGCTTCCTGTGTCATTCAATATTCCCGCAATAATGTACCGGCAGGACAGTGTTTCCCGAAACCATTCAGGAATCAAGATAAGCCCCGAGCAGTTAAAGGCCGAATCAGCGGTTTTCAACAAATCAGGAACCGAAAGGTTCAGGGTTACCGGATTTGCCCCGTCATGGGATACAGATTTTCTGCTTTACAACGCCTTTGCCGCGGGCAGTGATTTTTCAGAAACCGAAGAAGGCAGCCTGATATGGAACGATTCAAAACTTGCCGAATCAATAGATTTCTGCCGTGAATGGACAGAAAATATCAACTCAGGCTATCAGGAAGAAAAAGACTTCACAATAACCTACTGTTACGATCCGGGTTACAAACTATTAAATACAGGCAGAATAGGCTATTACTATACAGATCTGAGATCTTTCTTCACAATACCCGCAGAAGACCGTTCAACGCTCGAGTTCAATTGGCTGGGCAGCGGCACAGGAATTCCGGTATGCGAAGACATTGTTTACATAGGAATTCCAAGCCGTTCAAGAAAGAAAAAAACAGCAGAAGAATTTATAGTATGGATGATGAATGAAAATACTCAGAAAATGCTTCTTGAATCATCACAGTTTAAACGAAGCCGGGGTTTTGGAATATGCGGAGGTCTCTCATCAGTGATTAATGTCAATGAATTTATAATGCCGACATTCTACAAAAGGCTGATCGGTAAAATACCCCCGCAGGAATACCTTAATTTTCCTTCAAATCTTCCGGCAGAATGGCAGGACATCAGATCTGATGTAATTATTCCATGGCTGCTGGATCAATGCTCCGAAAACCCGGAAACAGGAACCCTGCCCGACATGCTGAAAACATGGACCCTTCAGGAACAAAAAAAATAAGATCAGCAGTAATTGCCGTTCCCCCTGTTACCGACTTCTATTTTACACCCTCCCGGGCCTCAGCCCTCGGTGCGGCAGTGCTTCAGGCCCTCCTGAAGCAAAGCGGCAGCATAACGGAACTGTTCAACTTTCCGGCATGGAAAATAAAACCGGCAAAGCTTCCGCTGCCGCAGGAGTTGTCCCATCTGGGCCCCCACATCATGCCCGGCGAATACGGTCCGGTATCTTTTTTTACAAAATACCGCCGCTTCGGCCCGCATCCGGATAAATGCGCCGAACTGCTTGCGCCTGACGGCCGCCGGCCGCCTGAAGCGGTTTTCATTTCATGCTTCGCCTGGGCCTACGCTCAGGATGCAGCGGATCTTGCCGCGGCAGTAAAAAAACGCCTTCCTGAAACAATTATCATAGCCGGCGGAGCCGGCGTAACAGTAAACCCCGGCTGGTTTAAAACCGGCCCCAATGCCGCGGCATTCGACCTCATCCTGCCGGGCAGAGCTGAAACCTCTCTAAAGCAGATACTGCCGCAAGCGGCCAGTCATCGGACAGATACGCCCCCATTCTGTATTACCGAAACAGGTGTATCACGAAATAAGGGTATCCGCTACTATTCAACAATGCTGACACGCGGGTGTCCCAAACACTGCCGCTTCTGTGCAAACCACCTGGTTCACGGAAGAGAGTTTAAAAAAGCGGATATAAATGAGGTTGCAAGTGCTGTGAGGCAGCTTCCTGATGACATGAATATCCATATAAACTTTGAAGATGACAATCTTCTATACGCAAAGGATTATTTTTTTGAGGTGCTGAGAATAATAAGGAAGAGGTTTCCAAATGCCGGCTTTACCGCCGAAAACGGTCTTGACTACACACTGCTTGACACCGCCTGTACCGAAAAACTGATAGCGCTTGGTTTCAGATCATTCAACCTCTCTATGGCTTCAAGCAGTCAAACACTTCTAAAAAATCAGGCAAGAAAAGCAGAGCCGGACAGACTCAAAGAGGTTGTTGAAACAGCAGCAGCAAGAGGAACAGCATCAACAACATATTTCATCTGCGGTCTTGAAGGCGACAGTACCGAAACAGTAATCAACAATCTTGCGATCCTCCACAGACTGCCTACTTTGACAGGAATATCAATGTTTTATCCAGTTCCGGGTCTGCCGGGATTTTCTCCGGAAAGCCTGATTAATAAGCCGCCAAGACTCTGCGCGGGCAGCTCTGCCTACCCCTGGACGGGAAGCATGTCAACATCAGAGCTTGTAACAGCCTTCAGGCTTGCAAGGCTGTCAAATATGATAAAAACATCAAAGCAGAGAATACCCTCCGCGGGACACCAAAGCAACGATGCCGGAAACCTTTCAATAATATTTCAAAACACAGGCAGACTGCACAGCCTTGTAAAGGGTTCAGCAGAACCGGTTGAGGTTACCTGTCAGGACAGAAGGCTGACCGGGGCCTTTCTTGATTTACTGTAAACAAAACGGCTTGGACACCTTTAAAAGTTGGTTACTTTTGAAAGTCTCTACCTTGACTAAACAGTATCATACAGCTAGGATCTATAAAAACAGGTGCTTTATTTAAATCAAAATTCAGGAGAATTCAATGTCATCAAAAAAAACCGGTATTGCAGTAGTAGGCTGCGGAGTAGTAGGCGGAGCCACTGCCAGACTATTAATCAATGATAAGGAGATGCTTAAAAGCAGAACCGGCATAGAGCTTGTGCTTAAATACATAATTGATGTTAATTTCAGCAAGGCTCAGGAGATGGGTCTCGATTCATCTCTCTATGAAACAGATCTGGACAAGGCAGTAAATGATCCTGAAATAGAAATATTCGTAGAAACTGTCGGCGGAACAACAATAGCAAAAGACATAACAGAAAAGCTCCTGAGAGCGGGAAAGCAGGTTGTAACCGCCAACAAGGCCCTGCTTGCACTTCACGGTACAGGCCTGATGTCTATCGCGCGCGAAAATAATACCGCAATAAGCTTTGAAGCATCATGCGCCGGCGGAATACCCATCATAAGGGCACTATGCGACGGCCTCTCCGCCAACCGTATTGACGCATTCTACGGAATTGTTAACGGAACATGCAACTACATACTCACTGAAATGATTCAAAAAGGCCAAAGTTTTGCCGACGCCCTTGCAGATGCCCAGCGTGACGGGCTTGCTGAGGCTGATCCGACACTGGATGTAACAGGCGGAGATTCTTCCCATAAACTGGCAATAATGGCAGCCCTGTCATTCGGAAAAAATATTGAATACAATAAACTGCCTATAAAGGGAATAGACACCCTTGATTTGATCGACGTTAAATACGGTGCTGAACTGGGCTATATAGTCAAACTTCTGGCAATAGCACAGAGAAAAGAAAACGGAATCAGCCTGAGGGTTGCACCTGCCTTTATATCCAAGGAGCATCCCCTTGCATGGGTCAACGGCCCCTTTAATGCTGTAAGCGTATACGGCAGCAGCGTTGGTCATACAATGTACTACGGCCGCGGAGCCGGAGGCTCACCCACAGCTTCGGCAATTGCAGCGGATATTATTTCTGCCGCCCTGGGAACAGCAAAAATACAATTCGATACCCTGAACATCTGGCCTGACAGAAACGGGCCTGCGGTTCAGCTTCCGGAGGAAGAATTTGAAGGAAAATACTACCTGAGAGCAATGATCGAAGATGTCCCCGGAATGCTCTGCAAACTGTCATCAATACTTGCAGAATATAACATCAGTATAGCCTCAGCCCTTCAGAAAGAAACAATGCCTGGAAGCAAAACAGCCGTACCGGTAGTTATTACAACATACAGCACAAAAGAGGGCAATATTAAGAAAGCAGTAGAGGAAATTGCGAAACTAAGCGATGTAAGCGGAGAACCGGTCTATATCGGCATAGTAGACGAACATGAAGAATTCTCTGATTGAAATGTAAGCAACATTATCGACAGAGGTTGATTATTTTTAAGACAGTTTGGCTATCTATATTCTGATTTTCACCGAGAACCCATCCGCGATCTACAAACCTTTGTGCAATTATATCATCTACATCATCTGCAACACCGAATTTAGATAATCTCAATTCACTATCTGCTACATCTTCAAGAAACTCCCTAAGCTTCAATATTGCTTTGTCTGCAAGCTCTTCCTTTGAACCACTCTCAAATCCCCATACATTACGAGCCAGCAGAATCAGACGATCTAGCTTCTGTTCTTTCATAACTTCAAGAAGGGACGGCATAATGATACCTACCGACATTCCATGCTCAACTCCGTAGAGAGCGGTAAGTTCATGACCAATCATATGAGCAGTCCAGTCACCGTTTGTACCTGCAGTTAATATATAATTCATTGCCATTGAAGCCGTCCACATAAGGGCCGAACGTGATGCATAATTATCGGGTTCTCTCTTAACAATCGGAGCATGCTTTATTATTGTTTTTAAAAGCCCTTCCATCATTCTATCTTGCACATCTGTATCTTCATTAACAGCAAGGTATTGTTCCAGAATATGTACAAAGCTGTCAATTATACCATTTGCAGTCTGTCTCGGAGGAAGGCTGTAGGTTATTACCGGATCGAGAAAAGATACTACAGGAAAAAGTTTAGGATCCATGAATGCAAGCTTTTCTTTAGTACTTTTACGTGAAATAATAGAATTACAATTCATCTCGGAACCGGTGGCCGCAAGAGTCAGTATTGTAAAAACTGGAACCGTATCCTGAACCGGGGTTCCCTTAGCAAGCATATCCCAAGGGTCATCACCATCATACAAAACTGCAGCTGATATAAATTTTCCCGCATCAATTACCGAACCTCCACCAACAGCGAGAATGAGATCAACAGGATTTTTCCGTATTATTTCAACACATTCCATACAGTCTTCATAGGCAGGATTGGCTTTTATACCGTTAAATTCAATGATATTTTTATCCTCTAGGTAAACAGTCAGCCTATCATAAAGACCTATTTCTTTTATGACATTCCCATTGTACAAAAGTAAAATACTTTTATACGGATTCAGCTGTTCCTGCAGAAGTTTCAGAGAATCCTTTCCAAAGTTGATTTTGACCGGGTTATATAATTGAAAATCATTCATTACGAAATTTCCTCCACAGATAGCGAAGGGTAGAACGCTTCTTTACCTAGCTTTTTTTTCTTTTCATCCCATTCTTTTAAAATAAGCATTGCCTCATTAGCTGCCTGGCAGGCTTTCTGTTCACCACCGTTATCTCCCCACTCATCTGTAACCCTGTTTGAGATTACCGAGAGAAGTGCTCCCATTCTCATTCCATGGATATAACCAACGATATACTGACCAGCGGTATCCATATCAATATTAGTTACTCCCGCCTGCTTTAAATCGGGTATAATATTCTCAGCCCATGACGGCCAGTATCCTCCTTTGCAAAGTGGTCGCCCCTGTCCGGTATAGAATGACCCTACGGTGTAAACAAGACCAAAGCCATAACGGAAACCAAGCCTGTTACATGCCTCTGCAAGGGCCATAACAACCTCTTGATCAGCAAAAGCTGGAAATTCTTTTTCTACATACCAGTCTGAGGTTCCATCTTTACGTACTGCTGAAACAGGAATTATAAGATCTCCACACTTAAATTTTTCTGTAATACATCCGGTAGTACCTACTCTAATACAAGTATCGACACCAATCTCATTCAGCTCGTGAATACAGATCTCAGCACCCGGACAACCTATACCCGTAGAGGCAGCAGCTATATCCATTCCCTTGTATTTTCCTTTTAGCGTTCTATATTCACGGTAATTAGCCACTTCTTTAGATTCATCCCAGTATGAAGCTATCTTTTCGGTTCTACCCGGATCTCCGGGAATAATAACATAACAGGGGACATCACCATCTTGACATCTGATATGATACATTGCTTTGCCTGACCTGGGTGAACTTGCTAAGTTTTTCTCTTCCATCGTAAAACTCCTGTTTTAATAGATTATGTTCTGCCTACAAAAGACCGGGGCCATCACCTTCTTCCCAGGCAAAAACTTCCCAAATATTTCCACTGTTATCCTTAAAGTAGGCTGCCCTGGCACCCCATGGGTAAGTTTTAGGTTCCGATATAAACTCAACTCCACGACTCATAATTTCGTTACATATATCATCAACATCCTGAAGTGTCTGAACTTTAACAGCCAGCATAAAGTGACTGCCTTTTTTTCCTATTTCTTCCTTTGGTATGGCTGCATACACACCTTTTTCATTCCAGAGCGTTACTCCTGTTCCATTAAAATTAAACTCAACATAACCTGGTTGTCGTCTTATAATTTCAAATCCGAGTTTTTCTTCATAAAATTTTATAGACCCTTCAAAATCCTGAACAAAAAGGCAAATATCATTTAATTTTCTCATCTGTTCCAGTTTCATAATACTCTCCCTATTTAGAATTTCTCTTCAGCAAGTCTAGATCTACATAGCCTTTAAAAAATTTAACTGATGAATTCCCCTGAATAACGGAAGAAGGACCGGAAGGCTCTCCGAGGCAATCGACTACGATGGCGGCAGAATAAACATCCTCGTTTTTTGTATATTCGTTCACTGTTGCAGCAACATTTAGTCCTGCTTTGACAGCAGCCGATACACCTATATTAGAATCTTCAATAACCCAACCTTCCTCAGGTAAAATACCTGCATTTTCAATAGCCTTTAGATAAATTTCAGGATCCGGCTTCTTTTTACTTACCATATCTCCTGCAATTAACAAATCAAATTTGATGTCTCCCAATAAACTTTTTATTACTGCTTTAGCACTGTTTTCATTTGAAGTTGTACATACACCCAGGTAAAGGCCAGCTTCATTTATTTCTTTCATCAGCCTTTTAATACCAGGTCTGAGAGGAAGTTTACCTTTGCTTATCATATCAACAAAGAGCTCAGTTTTCCGTTTGTGAATCTTTTTAATATAGTCATCAGGATTCGCGAGATATTCTTCACCTTTAAAATCAATACTCTTTAAATAATATGCAATTCGCTCCTTTCCTCCACCTGTTTGAAGCAGATTATGATATTCATTATCATCCCACTCAAAATCCAGCCCAAACTCTTTAAAAGCTTCATTAAATGCAACCCTGTGACCATACCTCTCCGTATCAACAATAACACCATCCATGTCAAAAAAAACTGCTTTAATCATTATCTAAACCCTTTCCTTCACAACCTAATATTCTTATCCATTTCTCGACTACCGCCGCTGTTGCATCCATTTGCATTTTCATAAGTTTATTAGGATTATATAAAAGTGGTATTTCAGCGGTAAATGCAGCTGCTCCGTCAATCCAGGCATATTTAAGCTCGGTAGAAACATTGTACTTTGCTCCACCAGCAGTTATCAATTTTAGTACAGTATCTTCAGTTAAACCTGTACCTCCATGAATAACCAGAGAAAGAGGCATCTCGGCCTTATCAGCTAGTTTTTTGATTTTCGCAAGCCTGTCTACATCAATTTTTGGATTATCTGTTTTATACACACCGTGTGCTGTTCCTATTGCAGGAGCTAGAAGATCTATACCGGTTGCTGCTGAAAAAGCTATTCCTGATTCGGGATCACAGAGAACGGATTCGTCTTCGGCGACTGATACCTGATCTTCAACACCGCTCACGGTTCCAAGCTCGCCTTCTACGGTTACATCTCCATTTGCTCTGGCGTAATCTACCACCTCTTTCGTAATTTTTACGTTCTCATCATATGGCTTAGATGAGGCATCTATCATGATGTTGGTATAACCTGCATCTATGCATCGTTTACAAAATTCTATATCCGTACAGTGATCTAGATGCAGAGCGACTGGAATTATAGCGGCCTTCGCTAACTCTCTGAAAGCAGCAGCAATAACCTCTGGACCTATATTTCTCGTAGGTGATTCTGAGGTTTGAATAATCACCGGGGCAAGTGCTTTTTCAGCTGTGTCAATCACCGCCTTCATTTGCATAATACTGGTTATATTGAAGGCTCCTACGGCATAACCTTCTAAAGTAGCCTTAGCTAAAATACCTTTTGCATTTACTATACTCATTTATATTCCTCCTATTTTCAGCCTGTTTCTAATACAACAGGGTTAACCACTGCTGCGGGGGGGTTTCCATCAATAAAATTCAATACGTTTTTTACGGCCTCAATAGCCACATTTAGTTTGCATTCAGGTGTAAGTGCAGCAGCATGAGGGGTCATAATTATCTTGTCTTCATTACAAAGAAGACTATCCTTTTCCAGCGGCTCATTTTCAAAAACATCAAGACAAGCTCCTTTTATTTTTCCGATTCTAATCCCCTCAAGCAAAGCTTCCTCATCTACCAGACCTCCTCGTGATGTGTTTATAATACATGCCCCCTCTTTCATCAAATTGATCTCAGACTTACCTATTATCCTGCGAGTAGATTCACGAAGAGGCAAATGTAAGGAAATTACATCGCAGATAGCAAGCAGTTTTGACATCTCTTTATGGCGTATGAAACCCGATGAAATACTGTTTTTTAAAGCAGGGTCATAGTAATGGATCTCCATTCCCAATACCGAGCACATTCGTGCCGTTTCTTGTCCGATTCGGCCGAATCCAATTAAGCCCAGCTTTTTACCATTAAGATCAGTTCCAGTATATCTATCACGTGATTCCCAATTACCTTTTTTAGTTTCATAGTTAAATTTGACAATCTGTTTCATAAGGCTTAGCATCATAGCCAGGGTGTGCTCAGCAACCGATTTTGTGTTCGCTGAAGGAGTATTGCAGACCATGATTCCGTTATCACTTGCTGCTGATATATCTATATTATCCACCCCGGTTCCTGTTCGGGATATACACTTTAGCTTTCCAGACCCATTCAAAGTAGCCCGACTTAATTTTGTCGCTGTCCGGACAATTATTGCATCACAATCGGGCAAAAGTCCTGCTATAACATCCTCCGAAGGATCTGGACTTAATATAATTTCAGCGCGGCCCTTAAGCAATTCAAGTGCTTCATCAGGTATCTTCTGACTAATCAAAACCTTTTTCATAATACTTCCATTTTCCTGAATAAGGCTTCCATCTCTGATAACTGCTCGGAACTGATGGCAACAAGAGGTTGTCGTGGTTCACCGCCCTGGTATCCTGTTAAAGCCATAGATGCTTTAACTCCGGCTACACCGTATTTTCCGGACACAGCTTGATTTAATCTGAATATTCTGTAATGTTCTTTTACTGCAAGTTCAGAATTTCCTTTTACAACTGCTTCATGAAAATTGCAGCATAACTCAGGCAGGGCATTTGCAAGAGAAATAATACCTCCTACAGCACCTAGATTCAGTGCTGAATAATAGAAATTCGCAGAACCTGCAAGAACATTAAATTCCTTACCCTGAACTGCAGCAAGGTATCCGTTCATTCCTGACGGAGAACTATCTTTCATCCCGATAATATTAGGATGATCTGCCAGTTTAGCCACAAGAGAATTTGATAACATAACACCGGAGGCAAAACCAGGTGCATTATAAAGAAGAACCGGGACAGTCAAAGCATCGGCCACCATTGAATAGTATCTATATAATACATCATCCTTCATATGCTTAGAAAAATAATGCGGTGATAAAACAGATATATAATCTGCTCCTATTTCAATGGCTTTATTTGAGAACTCAATTGTTTCTTTAACCGATTCTCTGGCAGTTCCAACCATGACCACCTTGCTATTCTTATTCTCAGCAAAAGTGCTAATTACATTCAGCTGTTCTTTTTCCGTAAGGCTCATAAACTCACCGTTACTGCCAAGGGCAAGATAACCTTTTAAATTTGTTTTACCCGCTTTTTGAAGGTTTGAAGCAAGCCAATCAAGTTTGATTTCATCATTATGAAACGGAGTTACAACGGGAGTAAAGACTCCTGATAAATTAGATTTATGGTTCATAAAATCTCCTATATTAATTATTCAATAAATTCTTCTAGAGAACTTCTTTTTTGGAAGAAGCCCAAAGCATTGATATTGTAACAATATAAGGAATCATCAATACAAATGAGGGCTCCCATTGCAATACTTGAAATCTGATTCCTATAGCATCTGCTAAACCGAAAAGAAGACAGGCTAAAACAACAAACTTCGGATTATTACGACCAAATGCAGCGGCACAAAGGGCGATGTATCCACGGCCCGCAGTCATGTTTTCAGTCCAAAATCCTTGAAGGTTTGCAATAGAAAGACAGGCGCCCCCAAGTCCCGCCAAAAATCCGGATATCGTAAAACTGATCAGCTGAACTCGGTCAGTATTGATCCCCGCGGCTCTAACAGCCTCACTATTGGCTCCAGTACCCCTTATTATTAATCCAAATGGTGTATTGTAAAGTACAACCCAAGCAATTATTACCATAAGAATTGAAAGATATACCGGTAGTGTATACCCTGACAGAAGTGTATTAATAACCGGAATATTCTCTATTATAGGTATATTAATACTTACAAATGAAGGGACGGGACCATTTGTGAAAGAACCCTTCATACTGAAAATTTCTTCAAGAATAAATACGGTAATTCCCCAAGCAAGCAGGTTACCTCCGATTCCTACTACAATACTATCCCCTTTCAGCTTTACTATAAGAATTCCAATAATAAGAGCAAGAAGCATTCCTCCTATACCTGCACTTATAAAACCAACAGCTAAAGACTTTGAAATAAAACCGAAAACAACCGCTATAAATGTCCCGATAAGCATGCTGCCTTCAATAGCGATATTAATCATTCCGCAACTTGATATAAATGTAGCACCCAATGCCGCAAACAGCAGTGGGACTCCCATCCGCACGGCTGCTGAAAATAATTCAATATTTAATATTTCAGACATAAACTATCCTTTTGTTCTGAATATCTTGATTTTTTTCAAGGCTCCCTGAGAAGCAATGAAAAAAATTATAAATGCTTGTATAATAGTTACTACTGATCTTGAAATATCTGTAAATCTTTCCATTCTAAGAAGACCGATCTTAAGAAATCCGAAGAGTAAGGAAGAAACAAATATACCTAATGGCTGTAAACTCCCGAGAAGAGCGACAACAAGCCCGTCCCAAGCGATACCGCTTGAAAACATTCTGGTAAAAAATGCTCCGTTGACTCCATATATTTCAATAAACCCGGCTATTCCAGCTATCGCACCTGAAATTCCCATAGACCAGATAATTGATTTCGCTGGGGATCCTCCCCCATAACGAAGGAACCTAGGACTGAAACCATGAGTCTTGATTTTATATCCAAGCACAGTATATTTCATCACATACCAGAAGATCACAACGATTATCAGAGCAAGAAAAAAACCTGTATGCCATGAATAGCCCGGTATTATTTTAGAGAACCTGGCTGAATCAGTAATATTATGAGTCGAAAGTGTTTGACCACCCATAGACCGATCCTGCCAAATTTTGATGGTGAAATAGTCGGTCATAAGTACTGCTATAAAATTCATTAACAGGCTTGTAATAAATTCATTAACTGAAAAAAATGCTCTAAGCAATGCTGGAACAAGGACCCACAAAAAGCCGGTTACAGCAGAGATTATAAAAGCAAATATTATAATTACAGGTCCCGGTAAATCAACGAAGGTGAACCCAATCCAGGCAGCAAATAATGCGCCTAGATACATCTGACCTTCCATACCTAGGTTCCAAAGCCCTCCTTTTAGCGAAAATGAGGCCGATACACCTAGTATTAGTAAGGGGATCATCCATCTTAAAAGTGATGTAAAGCCGTTTACACTGCCGAAGACGCTTTTAATTATAGTCCCGTAAACAAACAGAGGATTATTCTTTGTTATAAGAATAAAAATTGCCGCAAAAAACAGAGCAACCAACAACCCCAAAAATGGCACTAAAATCGGTAGTAATTTAGATCTTTTTGTATTAATTTGTGTCAAACTCATTGAGTTACCTCTCTGTTAAGACCCGCCATTAAATATCCTATTTCTTTCTCATCATATGGCTCTTCGGGAATTTCTCCGACAATTTGCCCCTCATACATTACCATCATTCGATCAGATATGTTTATCAGTTCTTGCAGATCTGCAGAGACGAGAAGGATTGCACATCCACGATCTCGAAGTGCTACCAATTCCTTGTGAATAAATTCGATCGCACCCATATCAACGCCTCTCGTAGGTTGTGCTATCAGTAAAAGTTGAGGTTCACGTGATAGCTCACGGGCAAGAACAGCTTTCTGTTGGTTGCCACCTGAAAGGGTTTTAAGTGCATAATTATGATCAGGTATCTTTATTTGAAAATCCTCAATCATTGTTTTTGAAAATTCAGTAATATTTTTAAAACGAAAAAACAGTCCCTTTCCTTTTGAAAATCTTTCGTTTGAGAGTCTTCCAGAAATCAGGTTTTCCCATAGTGAAAGCTCACCGCACAAGCCTGTTTTCAGTCTGTCTTCTGGAACATGTACTATACCCATTTTCATTCGCTCTTTTATTGTTTTATGAGTGAAATCAACTTTTTTAAAACGCATGGTACCGGACTGCGATGGCCACATACCGGCAAGTGTTTCTATTAATTCGTGCTGACCATTTCCCTCAACTCCCGCAATACCGACAATCTCACCACTTCTTACTTTAATGTTTAAACCTTTAACCGCAGAAAGGTTCTGACTGTTGTTGATAAACAGGGCCTCTGTTTCCAGAACCACATTACCGGGTTTAGCCTCAGCCTTATCTACCTTAAGGGAAACCTCACGTCCTACCATCAATGTTGCTATTTCATGTTCTGTTATATTTTTATTTACAGCATTTCCGGTAACCCTGCCTTTGCGCATTATTGTTATTGAATCAGCAACTTCCTTTACCTCACGAAGCTTATGGCTAATAAAAACAATTGCCTTACCTGAAGCAGACCATTCTTTCATCATTCTAAAAAGAACCGCAGTCTCCTGAGGGGTAAGAATTGCGGTAGGTTCATCAAGGATAAGTATATCAACCTCACGAAAGAGGGCTTTAAGTATTTCAACCCGTTGTTTGTCTCCGACTGATAAGTTTTTAACGATAACATCAATTGGAACATGAAGATTGTATTTATTCATCAATTGCTTAACCTTATCGCGGGCAAGTCTTGAATCAATAAAAACCCCATTTTTTATTGGAGCGACTCCTATAATTATATTTTCCAGAACAGATAATGTAGGTATAAGCATGAAATGTTGATGAATCATACCTATTCCCATTAATATTGCATCATTAGGATTTTTTATTGATACGGTTTCACCTTTTATAAATATTTCCCCTGAAACAGGTTGTATCATTCCGTAAAGGCTCTTCATCAAGGTTGATTTTCCTGCTCCATTCTCACCAACCAATGCCCTTATTTCCCCACGATCCAGGATAAAATCTACTTTATCATTCGCAACAACTCCGGGAAAGACATTAGTTATATTTCTCATTTTTAATAAAGGATTCATCTATGTCTTCCTTAAGAAAAAGAGAGGCAAAAACCCCTCTTTTTCAATTTAAAAGTCCTAATCAACAGAAAGTTCACCACTGCCAATTTTTTTCTCGGCATCAAGAAGTATCTTTATCTGTTCTTCGGTATAACCGTCATCTACAGATGGAATCCAGTGTAGTCCAACATCACCTGTTGAAATGTTTCTTACCTCAATATCTCCTCCGTCCCATTTCCCGTTTCTTAAACCGGTAATTATATCATATGCGGATATTCCAAAGTCTACGCCCGCCTGACCGATTACAGCACTACCGTATCTGGGGCGTAGATCCATAATTCCTGAAAGTCCTGTGATATAAGCATTTCCGTTTTCTTGACATGCTTCAGCAACACCCCAGTCGGATTTTCCGGACCAGCCGCATATTACGTCATAGCCCTGCGAAATAAGACTCTCTCCTACCTCTTTTCCCTTTGCAGGATCTTCGAAGCTTCCTACTACCGAATAGATTGTTTCAATATCTGGGTTAACTGACTCTGCGCCCTTAACATAGGCAGCATAAGCCTCCTGTGCATTAGGGATATCAAAACCAGCCGTAAATGCAATTTTTCCAGTTTTAGTTCTCATACCAGCCATCATGCCTGAAAGATAATATGCTTCGCTGTCTTTATATTTAATTGGAAGTACATTTTTCCCCGGATTATCAACAACACCAAAAATCATTGCAAATTTAACATCCGGATTCTCTTTCGCAGAAGCATTTGCCGGTTTTACAAGCCCCTCAAATACAGTTACAACGAGATCAGCTCCCCATTCCTTAGTCATTGCTCTAAATACATCTTCATATTCAGAAGCATCTCTTGTTTCAATTATCTGGAGTTCAACATCATCATAATCTGTTTCAGCTTTGAGCGCGCCCTCACAGAGTCGATCAATAAGGCCCTGATCTCCTCTCCTCTGATCGAGAACAAGAGCGACCTTCAATTTGTCACCCTGTATTCCTTCCTGCGAGCCGCCGGCGATCAAACCTGCAGGTACTATCAGTACAGCAAGTATTATTAACGCCAGACTTAATGCTTTCTTTTTCATCATAGCCTCCTAAAATATATCCAGCTTATGCTGGTAATTCCTAAACCAGATCAGAGAAGAGTTTTTCTCCCAGAATTTGTGCTTCTTTAATCATCATTTTCTCATCTATATCAACAAAGCTGCCGTTACATATTATTTTTTTGCCTTTAACAAAGACTGTATCAATATCTGATGGCTGCGCACTGCTTACAATATTTTCTATAAGATTTCCTGAAATACCCTTATAACTAGGCACCAAATTCGGCTTCATTAGATCAAGAATAATTATGCTTGCTTCTTTGCCTTCCTCTATAGAGCCCAGCCTACTCTCCAAACCCAGAGCTCTTGCTCCGCCTATAGTTGCAGCTTCTAGAGCATCCCATGCGCTGAATGCACCAGGACCGTTTATCAACCTCTGTAAAAGCATCAATGTTTTCATTTCTCCAAACATATTTGAGGCATCGTTCCATAACGGACCGTCAGTTCCCAAACCTACTGCAACGCCTTTATCAAGTAACATCCGAACCGGGGCTGCACCATCCGCTATTTTCATTTCAGCTACAGGGCTGTTCACAATTGTTGTACCAGTCGAAGCCAGCATTTCAGCTTCATTTTCATTAATATAGATCCCATGTGAACCGATGACCTCCGAACCCAGAAAACCAATATCGTTCAGATAACTTACCGGCGTTTTACCGAAACTCTCCATTATCATTTCACAACGGAGTCTTGTCTCTGCCAGGTGCAACATCAGTTTGACATCCTTAGATTCTACGATACTTTTAAGATCAAGAAGAAGTTTGGTCTCGAAATCCTCTTCAGACGGCCCTTGAAGCATTGAGTCACACCCAGCTTCTCTAATACTGTTGAGCAAACAGCTCAACTCATCTGAGTCTCTTCTTTCAGGAAACATAAAATCCTTGCGGTAGTCGATCACCACAGCACCATTAATACCTGTTGTTCTGAAAGGACTGCATATATCATCATTTGAATCAACCCAGAATAAAAAATCACATATATAAGTTGTTCCCGTCCTTAATGCTTCTATATACTGTATCTCACGTCCCAACATCCTGTTACTGGAAGAAAGTTGATCTTTAAACCAGTTATTCCGCCCCGGTAAGGACTCCTTACTCCCTTGCTCATGCAGACTTAAACCATCACCTAGACCACGTGTCAGAAGCATATCGGCATGAATATGTCCGTTTATAAAACCAGGAAGAACAGCCATACCCCCAGCATCAATGATTTCCAATTCAGTATCGCCCAAAAGTTCGTCAGGGATTTGTTCTTCAGAAGCGAAAACCGCCCTTATCAGTTCATCCTCAATCAAAACCGACATTTCTTCTACCTGGTGATTTTTATCCATGCTTATTACAATTCCGTTCTTAATCAGAATACGCATATATACATTCTAAGCCTGCCTATATGATTATGTCAATCAATTTTTATAGCTTTAATGATTGTTTAATTCACTTATCTATATATTTTATGTTGACTTAGTCATCAGTGCAGGTTATTCTTAATTATCGAGTGGCAAGGAGCCTGAAATGAATAAAAGACGTGCAAGAATCTATGAACTGGTAAAACAGGAAAGGGAAATAAGCGTACAGAAACTTGTTACAATAATAGGAGCTTCTGAGGCGACAATCAGACGCGATCTTATTTTGCTTGAAAATGAAATGAAAATATTTAGAACCTTTGGAGGCGCAAGAATTATTGATGACTTCACAAAGGCAGCTCACAGTTTTAAGGAACGTGCAGAAAATAATTATTTTGAAAAACAAAGAATAGCAGAAAAAGCCGCTGAATATGTTAAACCGGAAATGGTTATATCGGTAGATAATGGAACAACAACATGGATGATTACCAAGTATCTGAGAAATGTAGCTCCATTAACTATAATTACCAATTCACTCCCCATAGTTCAATCTTTATATGATATCCCTGATATCACCCTGATCTGTACTGGTGGAAGATTCCGTGATAGAAATATTGATTTTATTGGTAATACTGCTGTTAATACATTTCAAAAATGGCATACAGATATAGCCTTTATCAGCGGAGATTCAATGGAACCTTCAGTCGGAGTATACAAACGAGAAGAAGAGAGTGCTGCTATTGTTGAAGCGATGACCTTCTCCACGAATAAATCAATTGTACTGCTTGATTCTACAAAATATCTTTCCCGCAAAGCATCTTTTCTTGCTCTTCATGAAAATAAAATAGATATTCTTATAACCAATAAAGACTCAAATTGTGACAAAGATTATTTTTCAGATAGCAGTTATTCAATAGTTAAGGTCTGATTCAGGAGAAATCAATGAACAATATGATGTTAATAAACGGTAAATGGATAGGTCCAACCGGAACAGATTCCGATTCGACAGTAACAAACCCGGCAACAGAAGAAGAATTCGAAAAAATCCCTCAAGCTGATGGCGAAACAATTAGTAAAGCCGTTGAAGCAGCCAATATAGCATTTAAAAAATGGAGTGGTTTATCTTATACCGAACGCGGTAATTATTTAAAAAAAGCTGCCTCAATTATCTATGATCGCAAAATTGAAATTGGAAGATTAATAACAATGGAGATGGGAAAACCGATTGCTGAAGCAATCGGTGAAGTAGAAAAAGCTGCTAAAATTCTTCTTTACTATGCAGAAGAAGGGGAAAGGGTTTATGGAAGGATAATAGCTGATCAAAGCAGAAGTTTCCAATCTCATGTTATTTACTATCCGGTGGGCCCAGTAGCTGCAATCATTCCCTGGAATTATCCTATTGAGCTTCTGACATGGAAAACCGGCGGAGCACTTACAGCAGGATGTACAATGGTTATAAAACCAGCAAGTATCACTCCTCTTTCCGCTTCAGCCTTCTGTAGATGCCTTACTGATGCAGGAATTCCTGATGGAGTAATAAACCTTGTATACGGCAGAGGTTCAGTATTAGGTAAGTATCTTATTTCTGATAAACGAATCAAGAAGGTTGCTTTTACCGGCTCTACTGAGGTTGGTAAAAAGATAATTGAGCAATGCGCTTCCAATATGACTAAATATTCAGCAGAGCTCGGAGGACACTGCCCGCTTATTGTTGGTGAAACGGCTGATTTAGAAAAAGCCGCTTCAGATGCTACAAGACGCTCATTTCGTAATATGGGACAAATTTGCATTGCCATTAACAGAATATATGTACACCGAAGTATTCATGATAAATTTACAGCAAAATTGAAATCCAAAGCAGAAAGTCTCATAATAGGCGACAGCCTCAAAACCAACGGAGTTAATCTAGGACCTATGTCTGATAAAAACGGACTTGAGAAAATAATTAAACAGATAGAAGATGCAGTAGAGAAGGGTGCTACTGTAATAACAGGAGGGAATAAACCTGATGGAGCTAATAAGGGATTCTTTTTCAAGCCTACTATATTAACAAATGTCAATCATGAAATGCTCATAATGAAAGAAGAAAGTTTTGGTCCTATTGTGGGTGTAATGCCTTTTGATACAGCAGAAGAGGCAGTAAAACTTGCAAATGACACAAATTACGGATTAGCAGCATACATACAATCAAATGACTATTACGAAATAGAATACCTTATTGAAAATCTTTCCGCGGGTAATGTTGCAGTTAATAATCCTGACGCAGGTGTAATGAATGCACCTTATGGAGGCTGGGGCGACAGTGGGAACGGATACGAGCATGGACCGGAAGGATTACTCGGATATCTGAAAATCAAGCAAATAAGAAAAAAAATCTGCAAATAGATCATTAATATTCATATATTTATAATTTATGCGATATACTTTTGTTTGGATATTTCGTCCACAAAACCTAAATAATAAACACAAATGGGTCGATTATTAAAAAGGTAATTAATAATAAAAACGGAGGAATTCCATGAGTACCGCTCAGTCAGAAATTATAAGCACCGCCGATCCTTTATCTGGGTTATCAGCCGGAAAGATTTACTGTGCAAACTGTGTTCATTGTAAACTTATCAGATCAAAGGCCGGTTCCGGAAACCAATATTGTCTGAGAGTTCGATGCGATGCTGGCATGTGGAAAAAGAAGCTCGGTGAAGAAAAGATATATAAATATTTTACCGTAGCCCGCAGAAGCCCCCAGGAGTGCCCTCATTATGAACCAATGGGAGACCCCAGAGAGTTTATAAAGGAACTTAAAAAGACCCTTCCAATCAAGGATGAGGTTTACACAGGTAATAATTAATCTTAAAATATCTGAATGAAAAGATTTCTACTTACAGTTTTCATTGTTACAGCCTTAGTACTCTCCTGCAGGACAACAGATCCTGAGACATTAAACAACCTCAGTCCCGGTGAGTTTTTTCAAAAAGCACAAACTGCCGCTGCAGACTATAAGGACTATGACACAGCGCTTCTTTATTACAGGAGTTTTATTGAAAGGTTTCCCGATGAACCGCTTATGATAATAGAAGCAGAATATGAAATTGCATTCCTGTATTATAAAAAAGACGATAATGAAACTGCTCTAAAGCTTTTTAACGAAATACTTGATAAATACAGTCAGCCTGAAGCCGCAATGCTGCCGGCATGGCCTGAGATTTTATCAAAAAAGCTAATTGGTGTTATAGAAGCAGAAAGGTCCGAAAACGAAGCTACTGCGGAAGAATAACCGCTGTAATCTCAACACCGATAGAACCGGCATCTTCATAAACCATTTCTTTGGTAATCTTACCCCTGGGCCGTTCATGGGGAGGAGCGTCTCCAATCAGAATAAGTTTGCGATCTTCAGCAAGCCATGGAAAGGCATGGAGACCCTCGTAAAGAGCCTCATAAACAGCCTCAGGTATATCACGGCCGCCAAAAACCGTTGTCCTGTTTATTGCTCCCTGAACACCCTTAAGATCATTTTTAAAGGGCCGCACCCTGGTCAAATACTCTTCATGATAATCACGGTATAACACCATTCCAAAGCGGAAGTGGCGGTAACCATCGGTCCGCTCACGCAGAAGAGGGACAAGTTCCCGCTTAAGCCAGGGGATATCATTCTTCATGCTGGCGGTAGTATCAAGAGCAAGAACAAGATCAAGACTGCCGCTGTCAACCTCATCAAGGACATCACTCAATGCATTAAGCAGGTCTTCTTCACCGGTACAGTAGATAAGCATACCCCCGCCCTCTTCAGCTATCTCGGTATAGGCTGTAACGGTGTCATCCATATAATTCCCCTCAGGAGGGCCCTCCATCGGTTTCTGTGTAACGCTGATGGTAAAGGGGTTATCCCTGAAGCCTCCGCGGTAGTCAGCAAATTTTGCCCCGAAAGCCCTCACACTGAGGAATGTACCGTCAACAACAAGGATCTCTCCGTTACGTGTCCAGTCATAACCGTATTTAACGATATAGGGAATAAAAATCCTGAATGCGGAACCTAGCTCATCATGTGCTTCAGGCGTTGAATCAATAAGAGAATAAAGTTTTTTTTCAGGACTGATAAACTCACCGTTCAGCATGCGTTTTTCATCGCCGTTATATTTGTTCCATTCAACAGCCCTAAGTGAATATACAGCAGCCTTTTGGGCTGGATCTGCTGTTGACTCGGTCAGCAGAACAGACTTGATGCCCGGTTTTTCACGAACCCAAAGATTATAACCGCCCTCAAGACTCTGCTCGATAATCAGGTCCTCAGGTTCTATGACAAGATCTTCAGCGGCGGATGCAAAGCAGATCAGCATCATGGGAAGTAAAAAAAGGCAAAACTTTTTCATAATATAATTATCGGAAGTTTTATATTACCGAATTAATGCTATAATCACATTCGAAGCTAACAGAAATAACAGCGGTAAACCGCCAATACGGAGAAAACATGAAAATAATAATAGGGAATGATCACGGTGCTGTAGAGCTGAAGCAGCAGATAATAAAGCATCTCGAATCAAAGGGTTTTGAATGTGAAAACATTGGAACTGACACAGCTGATTCAGTTGACTATCCCGATATAGCCGAAAAGGCCTGCCGCAAATACCTTGAAGGAGGCTATGATTACGGTATTGTCTGCTGCGGAACGGGTATAGGAATCTCGATCTCTGCAAACAAGATAGACGGAATAAGATGTTCACTGCCACAGGACCGCTTTGCAGCAGAGGCAACACGCCGGCATAACAACCCCAACTTCATCGCATTCGGCGGAAGAATCAAATATAAGGAAAGCATCGAAGAAATGCTCGACGCATTTTTTGATTCCGAATATGAGGGCGGCCGCCACCAGAAACGAATCGACAAGATGATGGCACTTGAAAAATAAGGAGATTATAACAATGACTGAAATAACCGATAAACAGGCAGAATACATAATTGAAAATAAGGAAATACCCGACGAAATAATAAATTCTGCAGCCAGGGTTGCCGTGGTACTGACCCAAAACTGGTGCCCACAATGGGTAGATATGCAGGCCTGGCTGCCGGAATTAGAGGGTATAGAGATATACTATCAATGCTATAACATAAAGCCGTATTCATACAAACTGATGAAGGTTAAAGAAACCGTTTTCGGCAACGATCTTATACCCTACATCAGATACTACAAAGACGGTAAGCTTGTAAATCAAACAAACCATGTCGGCAAGGAAGAGTTTATATCTCTATTTGAGTAGGCATTCACAGTCTGCAATTTGTTTTCTTCTATCAGGGTAATGCTCATTCTATATCCTTTGCTTCACCCTTTTCATTTTTATCCCATTATCTGAAAGTATTCGCGTTCAATATTGCCCGCAGTTATTTTTTTATCTATTATTAATTTTTCTAAAAAGTCTTGATAATATCCGGGGAATTTAGAAAAATCTCTATTAAGATAATAAAAAATGATAGGGCTTAAAATATGCATTCCATCATCTTGTTTTCTAAACCGTTTTCTGAAGTCTCCTGATACATATTCTTCAATATTAGAAAAAATATTAAATTTACTTGAAATATAATGATCTGCGGCTCTGGTAGCATTTTCATCAAAATAATCACTTATGGTATTGTATCCATAATTTTTATTTCGATTAAGAAATTTCATATTAAAGAAAGAATCTGATGATAGTTCTTCAAAATAATTTCTAATTATTTTGTTAATCTTATATGGGGTATGAATCATTTCATGGACTGCAATATATACGGATAATTCAATTGGCTTATCAGCGATAGTAATCAACGAATTTTTACTTAACCTAATTGCATGCGGTCTTGAAAAATGTACAACATATAATATAATTTCTTCATCGAATGGTTTACCCAATAATTCAGTTAATTCACCAATAATATCCATTGGATTATCTATGAAATATTTTTCATTTTTATTAATTTCATCCTCTATAGAGGAGAATATATTTTTTTTTAAATAATCAGAAAATTTATTATCATCAAGAAATTTAAAATATCTTATTAGGTTGGGAATTATGTTTTCTATATATTTCCAGTTATTATCGTTTAAATTTTCTATTTCTTCAGCATTTTTATATAATTCATCTTTTCTATTTTTCAAAACATCGATAATAGTTTCTGAATCATTACATTCAATGGTTGAAAGGTAGTATGAGAGTATCGCAGAAACAATTTGTTTTCCTTTTCCCTTTATCTCTGAATATATTTTTTCTATATCTTTTTTAATATTTTTATCAATTTTTTCTGACCAATATTTTTTTTCTTCAGGATATAATTCATTGAGATACGGATCTTCAGTTAAAATATTTAAGAGGGTTAATGCTTCATATTTATAAGATTTCTCAAATTTCCATTTAGTCAATTTTTCAACCTTTTATCATAAAATATTATTCAATTTACATATGCTCGCCATGGATGGTGAACCCTTCCTATCCTTCACGCGGTATGCTTATTGTATTCTATATCATTATAGCCTGCAATTTGTTTTTGTGTTATATTATACATATGGGTGAGCTGAATAACCCTCATGATAAGATATTCAAACAGATAGAAAAAGATC
>PDWJ01001504.1_pt1 | contig 32347 bp, 25 predicted proteins | sample 1430881 | NCBI WGS metagenome assembly PDWJ01 (sample SAMN01162460, study PRJNA174530) | Oral metagenome, whole genome shotgun sequencing project. | biome: Marine environment; feature: Marine mammal; material: Swab sample of the gingival sulcus; isolation source: swab sample of gingival sulcus...
AATGTACACACTAAGAAAAAGCTGAATAAAATCCGTAAATAATTGATTTTAGGCCAATTATTTCTTATTTTTCATGACAATTTTCCGGAAGATCCGTTGAAAGCTGGTGAAGGCGAGTATGCCGGAGCTGACCCTGAAGATAAGGATGAATATAAGGCGGAAAATATTTTTTTTGTGCCAGTGGATGCCCGCTGGTCGCATTTGCAGGCCCATGCCAAACAGCCCACCATTGGCAAGACCGTTGATGAGGCGATGGATGCGATTGAAAAGGAAAATGCCTCATTAAAAGGGGTGCTGCCCAAGGTCTATGCCCGGCAGAATCTTGATCCTGCCAGTCTCGGTGAACTTATCGACCTGATTGGCAATATTGCCCTTGGTGATGCAAAATCCCGCAGTGCTGATGTGTTGGGTCATGTCTTTGAATACTTCCTTGGTGAGTTTGCCCTGGCGGAAGGAAAAAAGGGTGGGCAGTTCTATACGCCCCGAAGTCTGGTTGAATTGTTGGTTGCAATGCTGGAACCCTATCAGGGACGGGTGCTTGACCCCTGCTGTGGTTCCGGCGGCATGTTTGTCCAGTCAGAAAAATTTGTTACCGAGCATCAGGGCAGGATCAACGATATTTCCATCTATGGTCAGGAGAGCAACCAGACCACCTGGCGACTGGCAAAGATGAACCTTGCGATCAGAGGAATTGACAGCTCCCAGGTACGCTGGAATAACGAAGGTTCGTTTTTAAACGATGCCCATAAAGATCTGAAAGCCGATTATATTATAGCCAACCCGCCCTTTAATGACAGTGACTGGAGCGGCGATCTACTGCGTAAGGATGGACGCTGGCACTATGGCATACCGCCTGTCGGCAATGCCAACTATGCATGGATACAGAATTTTATCTACCATCTTTCCCCCAGTGGACAGGCGGGCTTTGTTCTTGCCAAGGGTGCACTTACCTCGAAGACCTCAGGTGAAGGCGAGATCAGGAAGGCATTGGTGGAAGCAGGACTTGTTGACTGTATTGTCAATCTCCCCGCCAAACTCTTTTTAAATACCCAGATCCCCGCAAGTCTCTGGTTTCTCAGCCGCAACCGTACCAATGGTAAGTTTCGTGATAGAAGAGATGCTATCCTCTTTATTGATGCCCGTGATATGGGGCATTTAATCAACCGTCGCACCCGTGAATTATCAAAGGAAGATATCCAGAGAATTGCCGAAACCTATCATAACTGGAGAAACCTGCAAGGTGACTATCAGGATATAAAAGGTTTTTGTAATGCCGCCTCCATTGAGCGGGTAAAAGAACTGGATTATGTGCTTACTCCAGGACGTTATGTGGGGCTTGCCGAGGAAGAGGATGACTTTGATTTTGCGGAACGCTTTACCAGCTTAAAAGCGGAGTTTGCAAAGCAGTTAGCGGAAGAAGCTGAACTCAACCAGCGGATATTGGAAAATCTGGCAAAGATAAAGCTGGAGGCTGGGGATGAGTGAGTGGAGAAGGGTTCAACTTAGCGATTTACTGACTTTTGGGAATGGAAAAAGAAAACCAAGTACAAGTGGCGATATTCCAATTTATGGTGGTAATGGGATATTAGGTTTCTCTAATGAAAGTAACTATCAAGGTGAAACGATTATTATAGGTCGAGTCGGCGCATACTGCGGTTCAGTCTATTATGAAACAAAACCAATTTGGGTTTCAGATAATGCTTTATCTGCTAAACCAAAGAGTGATAACAATTTAAGGTTTTTATATTATTTTTTGAAGAAAGTAGAGCTTAATCAATATGCAAGTGGTTCAAGTCACCCTCTCGTCACACAAACATTGTTAAATTCTCTTGAATTCAATATCTGCACTAACCCAGATGAACAAAAAGCCATAGCCGAAGTATTAAGCTCGCTGGATGATAAAATCGATCTGCTCCACCGCCAGAATAAAACCCTTGAACAAATGGCTGAAACCCTTTTTCGGCAGTGGTTTGTGGAAGATGCTCAGGATGATTGGGAGGACGGTTGCATACAAGATATTGCAGAATTTAATCCTCAATATTTACTTAAAAAAGGAGCATTCTCAACCTATGTAGAGATGAAAAGTTTGAGCACTACGACTTTTAAACCGGAAGGTTATTATAAAAGGGCATTTACATCAGGAATGAAATTCAAAAACGGAGATACATTATTAGCTCGAATTACCCCTTGTCTTGAAAATGGAAAAACAGCCTTTATAACAATGCTTAAAAAAGATGAAATTGGGTGGGGGTCAACAGAGTATATCGTGATGAGAATGAAACCAGGGTATCACCTCTTCATATCCTATGTTATCGCTAAAGATAAGGAGTTTAGAGATTTTGCAATAGGAAGTATGACTGGCTCCAGTGGCAGACAGCGTGCACAGGCAGCAGTTATTGAAACATACAAAATGAAGATACCACCCAAAAAAGTTGTTATAAAAATTAATAACCAATTTAAAGGTATTGTTGAAAAGTTGATAGTTAATTCTACTCAAATACGCACCCTGGAATCCCTCCGAGACACATTGCTGCCCAAATTAATGAGCGGTAAAATCAGAGTATCCTTTAATAACTGATTTTTTTTATTTTGATAAATAAGGCCGTTATGGAGATAGAGCGATGAGCAAAATAACAGAAGAAGCCATAGAAAATCTCTGCATCGACCGCTTAAAGGAACAGGGCTACCAATATATTTATGGTCCGGATATTGCCCCGGATGGCGATACTCCGTGGCGCAGCAGTTTTGAAGAGGTAATTTTATCTGCTCATCTAAGCGATGCCGTCGCTCGAATTAACCCTGATATTCCCGCTGATGCCCGGCAGGAGGCAATCAAGGTGGTCAGCCGAATTCAGTCCCCGGATTTACTGACCAATAATGAGGTCTTTCACCGAATGCTTACCGAAGGAGTAAAAATCTCCTATCAAAAAGATGGCAGCCTGCGTGGTGATCTGGTATGGCTGGTGGATTTTGCCAATCCTCTTAACAATGAGTTTCTTGTCGTCAATCAATATACCGTCATTGAAAACGGGGTAAATAAACGCCCTGATGTGGTGGTCTTTGTTAATGGCCTGCCGCTGGTGGTCGTGGAACTGAAAAATGCCGCTGACGAAAACGCCTCGGTCTTGTCGGCCTATAAGCAACTGCAAACCTATAAGGAGAGTATCCCCAGTCTGTTTACCTATAATGGCTTTCTGGTGATTTCTGATGGTCTGGAAGCAAGGGCCGGTTCTCTTTCGGCAGGTTTAAGTCGTTTTATGGCATGGAAAACCGCCGATGGTAAAAAAATGGCCTCTCCCCTTGTCAGCCAGTTGGAGACCCTGATCGAAGGGATGCTGAATAAAACAACCCTGCTGGATTTGCTTCGTCATTTTATTGTCTTTGAAAAGATGAAGTCTGAAGACCCTGAAACGGGCGTGGTCACCATGCAAACAGTAAAAAAGCTGGCGGCCTATCATCAATATTATGCAGTGAATCGGGCCGTGGAATCCACATTACGGGCAACGGGCTATATCGCAGAACAGCAGGAAACAGAATCTCTACAGCTTCGGGAAGCCCCTGTCAGCTATGGTGTCGCAGGCGTGGAAAATCAACCCAAAGGTGATCGCAGGGGCGGGGTGGTCTGGCATACCCAGGGGAGTGGTAAATCCCTGTCCATGGTATTTTTTACTGGTAAAATTGTGCTGGCTCTCGCTAATCCCACCATTCTGGTTATCACCGACCGGAATGATCTCGATGATCAACTCTTTGATACCTTTGCAGCTTCAACCCAGTTACTCAGGCAAGAACCAAAGCAGGTTGAAAATCGTAACCAACTCAAAGAATTATTACAGGTTGCTTCCGGCGGGGTGATTTTTTCCACCATTCAAAAATTCCAGCCCGAAGAGGGCAACGTCTTTGAAACCCTGTCCTTACGGCAAAATATTGTGGTCATTGCCGAAAGTACAGATACCAACACCCCCGCTGTTTTTGGCAATTATATTGATGTGTATGATATCGCCCATGCGGTGGAAGATGGTGCTACGGTACCTATTTTTTATGAAAGTCGTCTGGCAAAGGTTGCCTTGAATGAGGAAGGCAAGCAACTGGTTGAAGAGCTCGATGCTGAGCTTGCCCAGGATGAACTGACAGAAACCCAGCAGGCCAAGGCAAAATGGACCCAGCTCGAAGCGTTAATTGGCAGTGAACGGCGCATTACAAATATTGCCCAGGATATCGTTGCTCATTTTGAACAGCGGCAGGCGGTGTTCGCAGGAAAGGCAATGATTGTTGCAATGAGCCGCCGTATTGCTGCCGATTTGTATGCTGAAATTACCCGGATAAAACCCGATTGGCATTCTGATGAGCTGAACAAGGGGGCAATTAAAGTGGTGATGACGTCCAGTTCATCCGATGGTCCTCAAATTGCCAGACACCATACCACCAAGGCGCAAAGAAAGATTCTGGCAGACAGAATGAAGCATCCTGATGACCCGCTCCAATTGGTTATTGTGCGGGATATGTGGCTCACAGGCTTTGATGCCCCCTGTCTGCACACGCTCTATATTGACAAACCAATGAAGGGGCATAACCTGATGCAGGCAATTGCCCGGGTGAATCGGGTTTACAAGGATAAACCCGGTGGATTGATTGTCGATTATTTAGGGATTGCCTCTGATTTAAAGAGGGCCCTTTCCTTTTATTCGGATGCCGGTGGAAAAGGTGATCCGACCCTGTTACAGGAGCAGGCGGTTGACTTAATGCTTGAGAAACTGGAAGTGGTCTCGCAGCTTTTTCATGGCTTTGCCTATGAGGAGTATTTTGCAGCCGATACTGCAGGCAAGCTCTCGCTTATTTTGGCGGCAGAAGATCATATTTTAGGAATTGAAGATGGCAAGAAACGTTATGTAAATGAAGTGACTGCCTTATCCAAGGCGTTTGCTATTGCTATTCCCCATGAGCAGGCAATGGATATCAAGGACGAGGTTGCCTTTTTTCAGGCGGTGAAGGCACGGTTGGTGAAATTTGATGCCACAGGAGCGGGGCGCAGCGATGCAGAGATAGAGACCACCATCCGGCAGGTCATTGATCAGGCACTGGTTTCTGAGCAGGTCATTGATGTTTTTGATGCTGCCGGGATCAAAAAACCTGATATCTCGATACTGTCCGAAGAGTTTTTACTGGAACTTCGAGGTATGGAGCATAAGCATGTTGCTCTGGAAGTATTAAAAAAACTGTTGAATGATGAACTCAAATCCCGCTCAAGAAAGAATCTGGTAAAAAGCAAATCTTTGATCGAAATGCTCGAGAATTCGATTAAGAAATATCATAACAAGATCGTTACTGCCGCCGAAGTCATTGATGAACTGATTGCCTTGAGCAAAGAAATTGTCAGCATGGACAATGAGGCGAGTAAACTTGGCTTATCCGAGTTTGAATATGCGTTTTATACGGCTGTTGCTGATAATGAGAGTGCAAGAGAGCTGATGCAGCATGATACCCTGCGGGAATTGGCCGTTGTGTTGACAGAGCGGGTAAGGCAGAACGCCTCAATCGACTGGACAATAAAAGAGAGTGTGCGCGCTAAATTGAAAGTGACTATCAAGCGAACACTCAGGCAATATGGGTATCCGCCGGATATGCAGAAACTGGCAACAGAAACGGTGTTGAAACAGGCAGAGCTTATTGCCAGTGAACTTGCAGGTGAGGGGTAGAGGGTATAATGTCATAACATCGTTTACACTTTCAGGCATGAATTTCTTTCAATTAAAAGGAGGGAAACATGCCATGGAAGGAGACAACGATGCTGGAGCAAAACCTGGAGTTTGTTACTGAGTGGCGAGCAGGTAATTTCAACCTCTCTGAGCTTTGTCGGGAGTTCGAGATATCTCGGTCTATAAATACATCAAGCGCTATCAACAGGAGAGAGTTGAGGGTCTGTTTGAAAAGAATAGAAAACCTCTATCACATCCCCGAAAAACACCTTCTCATATAGAGAAGGCTATAATTTCACATAGAAAGAAACATCGTAAGCGTCAATTTAAGGCCGAGGTAAATTGTAGGGTAGCAAGGCTCTAAGGTCTTTTTCGGATTTTGCATGAGGTAGTTTTTCAAATAACAACTTGAGATACGCTTGGAGGTTCCATTTGTTTTTCTTGGCTGTTTCAATCATGGAGTAAAGGATCGCACTGGTTTGTGCCCCTCTTGGTGAATCGCCTCATTCTGAGACATTGTGCTTGGAAATACTCTTACAATCAGCCAGGGGATGCCCTATTTCATTCGTGGAGTTGTTCAGGAATGGCCGGCTTTTTCTGCAGGCACTAATTTAAAAGCCACTTTTAAAAAAAAATAACAGAATATGTTGTATGGCTATTGACAAAGACCACAAGATATAGTTGAATTGAAGCGACAGAGAAAGGAGTTCAAATGCACAGAGTACTGGTTTGTGACAACGCGGCCATTGTTCAATTTGTATTACAGCGTTACCTGAAAAATGACGATTGTGAAGTTGGCTATGCAAAGACACCGCGTGATTTAGTGCGAATTATTGATTCGTACAAGCCGGATGTCCTGTTCCTGGAAGCGGAAATCTCGGAAGGGAAAGGTCGCTATCTCTGTGAGTTTCTCAGTCGCAGGCCTTCAACTAAAGGTATTCCCATTATTTTATCGACTCGGTTGTCTGAAACAACGACAACAACTTTCAATATGGAGTCATGGCCTGGAGTGGTAGCACTTATCCGCAAGCCTCTGCTTGGTGGAAAAGTGAAAAAGGCAATACACGATGCCCTGAAAGGGAAAGGCTTATCGAAAACCAGGGAAGCGGTTTAATCTTTTTTTATTTCGCTTTATTGAGGCTTCCCGGGTTTTCGTTTTTTTTTATCAGATGTAGGTGTTTCGGTTCTTCCAAAGAGCTACGGGCAGCAGCGGCTCATGCAAACCTCATGGGTCAACGGTATGGTGCGTGTTGAATCAACCGGTTTGGCACTATTCTTCCTATGGACGATATGTTTCAGCAAAGAAGAGAGCTCCAGACGAAGAGTCACAAAAACGCTTCGTTTTCATGTAGAATTGGGGAGCTGGTTGAACTGCCTGCGAGTTTAGTGTGGTTCATCTGTGTTTGCGGGTTCAAGACCGGACCCTGTTGTTATTCACGCTGTTCTTTCGGTACAGAACGGAATCAAAGAGCCATTCAAACAGCAGGGCACACCGTTGTATGATCGCGTTGGAGCCAGCCAATCGAAAAGTCAGGGAGGAACTATGACACTGCCACATTTACTAAAAGACCCGATCATTCCGGAAAGCTGCTACATCGACACATCAGCCAGAATCAATGGCGATGTGCAAATGGGTGAATTTTGTTCCGTTTGGTTCAATGCCTCCATCAGAGGGGATGTGCACATCATTAAGATGGGCGACTATACCAACATTCAGGATGGTTGTGTGCTTCACACAACCAAAGACAAGTATCCGCTTCATATTGGGAAACAGGTTACCTTTGGTCACGGTGTGATTGCCCATGGCAGTACCATTGAAGATTGTGTTTTTCTGGGCATGCAATCCCTGATTATGGATGGTTCCGTTATTGGAAACCACACCATCATAGGTGCGGGCAGTCTGGTGACAGAGGGGAAAAAGATCCCTTCAGGTGTTCTGGCTTTCGGAAGGCCGGCCAAGGTGGTAAGAGAGTTGACAGAGGCTGAATGGAAGATGGTGGAAACCCACGCCAAAAAGTACGCCGGCTATGCGGATTCCTACCGTGAAGCCGGTTTGTTTACCAGCTGGAAAGACAACCCCTATTATCGCTCGCCCTCTTTGGGTAAAAGGAGTTAAAGATGAATTGGCTTTTGTTTCTCGGCTTCGTGTTTTCCCAGCCACAGCTCACCACCATGAGCGAAGCCTATTTTATCGGGCCATTTGAAAAAGCACCAGTTACCGGTGACGTGGACTGGCTGGAACTGAAGACCGACTGGCAACCGGAAATCCCGCCCATGATTCAACATGTTCAGTCAGGTGATCAAATCGACACAGGCGGAAAGCTCCTCACTTGGCAGAAAACAGATGCCATGGTACTGAAAAAGGCGGGTATCTACTGGGTATTGACCTGCTTGTGGAATGAAAGAGCCTGCAAGGTTGAATTGGAGATGAAAGGGGCGGACGCGGTTCAACTCTATGTGGACGGTGACCTCGAGCCAGTGTCTCCCTCGCCACAGGGCCATTGCGCGACCTTGCCTCTGCCAAGAGGCACATACAGGCTGGCCATTCGTCTCACTTCAAACTCCGATCAGCCCAATGCGTTCAGTTTGACCGCCAAGGGTGAAAAGGGTTTGGCATTCAGGGTGGATGAGAAAATCCGGCCTGCGCGTTTTTCGCGCATGCGGGAAATAGCAACCGCCGGCAATCTGGCGATCTCGAAGACAGGTCGTTATTACGCCCGAAAACGGACAAGCTATGATCGGCAAAATCAGAAGAGAAGTTCTGCAGCCGCCTGCTTTGATCATCAGGGCAACCTCATTGCGGCAAATCTGCCAGGAAGTCCTCTTGGTTTTGCCGGTGAGAAACTCCTGTTGCAGGGAAAGAAAGGCCGTGTTCTGTTATACGATGTGAAAAGCGGGAAAACAGCTCAAATTCTCAAAGGTGAAACGGGTTTTAAGCTGTTGGAAATCAATAAAAAGGGCAATTTATTGCTGTTCTCTTCTTCCAAGGGCGTTCACATCAAAGCTCCCAAAGCCGAACACCGCCATATTCACTCCCGTCAAACCGTTACGGATTATCAGGTAAACCAGGTTCTATGGTTGTTGGATCTCCATACGGGTTATAGAAGGCAACTGACCGCGGTTGGAGATTATGTCCTGGATTCCGCCTGCTTTTCCCACAATCAGGCAAACGTTTTTTACACCGTCAGTGTTCCCATGCAACCGCGGCCCTGGTTTAAAGGTCAGCTTCATTCAGTTGATCTAAAAACAGGTCAGGATGACATTTTGGGTGAATACCACACGGGCTGGGAAGTCCGCTTGTGCGATCTGGCAGCTCTGCCCGATGGTAAAACCCTTTTGATGACAGGCCCTCCCGGTGAAACAGGAGCGGGAAAGCCGGAACGCAATGTGTATAACAGGCAACTGCTTGCCTTTGATCTTAAAGAGCGGCGTTTCAAGCGCATCTCCAGCCCTGAATCGGGGTCGTTCAATGCCTCTCACGCCAATGGTTTCCCGCAAGTGGTGGCAGACCGGGTTTTTGCTCTGATGGATGTCGGCTCAACCGCGAAACTGGTTGAGCTCATGCCGGGAGAACCCTATTGGAGTGAAAAGCACTATAACACAGAAGGCAAGACCATTCAGGCCGCTGCCATCTCTGCAGACGGCAATTACCTGTACTACAAGGCCTCTTCACAGAGTAAACCAGCCTTTCTCGCATTAGCCAATCTTCAATCCGGTAGCACGCAAGTGGTCGAGAACATCAATTCGGACCTGGAAGCAAACTGGAAGATTGTGAAGCCCGTCGATGTGAGTGTCCAACACGAAAAGGGCCATACCATTGAAGCGTGGGCCTACATACCGGACACACCCGATCGAAAAATACCCTTGGTTCTGTATTATTACGGCGGAGCGAGTCCCACCGATTCCGTGTTCAACGGAACGCATCAGTTCTTTGCCGCGAACGGTTATGCCGTGCTGGTTGTCAACCCGAGAGGCGCCTATGGTTTCGGGGACAGCTATGCAGATTGCCATGCGGGTGACTGGGGGAGCGCTTCTTCGCAGGATATTCTCTTCGTGCTGGATGCCTTTCTGGAAAAGACACCGCAAGTTGACTCGGAGCGAGTGGGTATTTACGGTGGATCTTACGGCGGATTTATGACCGAGTACCTGGTGAGCATAACCGACCGCTTTGCCGCGGCTGTTTCGCTTTTTGGCATTTCAGATCTCTCTTCCTACTGGGGCGAAGGCGTTTGGGGCTGGACCTATGGCGATATGGCGCTGGGTGGAAAAACGCCCATGTTCGATGAGGATTACATGGTAGAACGCAGTCCTCTCTTCAGAGCGGAACACATTCACACGCCCTTGCTGCTGCTGCACGGAGAAGCCGATTTGAACGTGCGTCCGGAAGAGTCCATGCAGTTGTTTACCGCTTTGAAAATGCTGAACCGCCCTGTGGAGATGGTTCTGTTTCCCGGCGAAGACCACGGTATTTCGGGCACTTTTGAGAACAGAGAAAAACACCGCACCATGATTCTGGAGTGGTTTGATAAGTACCTGAAAGGCCATGATGAAGCGTGGCAGAGTCGCTGGAGGTAAAGCCATGTCTTTCTTCCAGTCCATCCAGCGCGTGTTCCAATCCGGGGAACCACCCTCGCAGGATTTGAATGTGTCCATGGCCAAAGCCATGATTCTCCTTGAAGTCGCCCTGTTTGACGAGGAGTTTGCGCCCGTGGAGAGAGCGTGCATCAGGAAGCTTTTGAAGGATGAATATCAATTATCATCCGATGAGGTCGAACAACTGCTCCGCGATGCCGCCGAATACCGCAAAGACAATCCCGATATCTTCTATTCCACCAGAAAACTCAATCAGAGTTTGACGGTTAAACAAAAGGAAGAATTCATGGTTCAGGTATGGCGTGTGGTTTTATCCGACGGTAAACTGGACTATTCGGAAGATGTACTCACACGAAAATTGGTCAATCTACTGCGTCTCGACCGTTCAACCTGGTTGAAAACCAAAAGAGAAGCAGAAAAAATGGAGTTAAATAATGATATCGATCAGTGATTTTAAGAAAGGGGTTCGCTTTGAATCCGATGGAGCCCCCTGGCAGACCATGGAATTGACGGTTCACAACCCTTCCGCGAGGGGTGCCGCAACACTCGTTAAAGTCAAAGCCAGGAACCTGCTGACCGGGCAGGTTCTTTTGAAAACGTTCAAATCCGGTGAGATGTTCGAGGAACCTGAATTAAAGAAAACGGAAGTTTCGTTTCTCTACGATCAAGGCGATGAAATAGTGGTTATGGATGAAGAAAACTACGATCAATACCACATTCCCAAGGACAAAGTCGAAACGGCTCTGCCGTGGATGTCCGACGGCTTTCTGTTCTCCCTGTTGTGGTACAAAGGCGAAATCATACAAATCGATTTGCCTGATTCCATCGAGGTGCAAGTGTCAACCGTGGAGGGCGGAGCCAAAGGCGATACCGCCAGCGGTAAAGTTCTCTCCAAAGCCATCCTCGAAAATGGGCTTGAAATTCAGGTTCCCACTTACGTCAAGGAGTCCTCGCGCATTAAAGTGAACCCCAATACGCGCACCTTTCTTTCCAGAGCCTGATCTCACAAGCAGAATATCGTCATGGGAAGGTCCTTCTACAACTATCTGTTAATTACTCTCAATTATTGGGGGTTTACGATTACAGATGGCGCTTTGAGAATGCTGGTGGTCCTTTTCTTTTATGAATCGGGATACAAACCGCTGGAAATCGCACTGCTCTTTCTCTTTTATGAGTTTTTTGGCATTGTAACCAATTTCTTTGGCGGCTGGATCGGTTCCAGAATGGGGCTGAAGTTCACCATGTACACCGGTCTGCTTTTGCAGATCCTCGCTTGTGTGATGCTGGCGGTGAATCCCCACTGGCTTTCCATACCCTTTGTGATGGCCGCGCAAGCCATTTCCGGCGTGGCAAAAGACCTCAATAAAATGAGCGCGAAAGCCGGCATTAAACTGTTTACTCCCGGTGATTCCTCTTCCGCGCTCTTCAAATGGGCCGCTGTGCTGACGGGTTCAAAAAACGCCCTCAAGGGCTTTGGCTTCTTTGTTGGCGGTTTCCTTCTGAACGCGTTGGGCTTTCAAAAAGCGCTCTACTCCATGGCCGGAGGACTTCTTCTGGTGTTTATCATCACAGGTGTTCTGTTGCCTGGAAAATGGGGTAAATCCAAGAAAAAAAGCAAATTTAAACAGCTTTTCTCCAAAACCAGAAGTATCAACCTGCTCTCCGGAGCCAGATTCTTTCTGTTTGGATCCAGAGATGTCTGGTTCGTGGTTGGGCTGCCCGTTTTTCTGGAAGCGGTGCTGCACTGGGAGCATGTTCAGGTTGGCAGTTTCATGGCTGTCTGGGTCATTGGTTACGGTATGGTGCAGGCACTGGCACCCAAACTGCTCTGGAGCCCGCAAGGAAATAAACACCCAACAGGCAAAACCGCTTGTAAGCTGGTGGCAATCCTGACGGTCATACCCGCACTGCTGGCCTGTTTCGTTTACAGTGAATTGGCACTCAATGCAAGTGTGACCGCGGGTTTAATTGTTTTCGGTGTCGTGTTTGCCCTCAATTCAGCCGTTCACTCCTTTTTGATTCTGGACTATTCCGATCACGATAAAGTGGCTATGAATGTAGGCTTCTATTACATGGCCAACGCCGGCGGGAGACTGGCCGGAACGGTTCTTTCCGGTTTGCTCTATCAAATGGCGGGTCTCGCGGCCTGCTTAATGGCGTCTTTTGGCTTTCTGCTCCTTGCTACCCTCATAACCAGCAAACTGCCAGAAGGGGAGCCGACTCGACCAATGATTCGGCAATAGGGTGATCAGACGGCTCACAGCTTGATCTGAAAAAGCCAATCACGCCTGCATGCCATTTAGATGAATCAGCCACTTCAAGGCGTTGCAGTGTTGCAAGGGCGGGGCGTTTGTGTCATGTACAGGCTTTCTGAAGGTCTGGATTGAACCGCGGTTAGCAGATTTTGTGCGGGTGGTACGCCGGTCTTCTTTTCTTCGGATAAGCTATTCCTGCTGGGCAGCAAACTCGATAAGGGTTTAACCTTTGGGTTCTCTCATGTAGAATGGTGGTGTTCTGTAAGGAACGATCTTTTCTAAGAGGTGTGAAAAGGAATGACTACCATTATTTTTATAGCGGTTTTAATTGCCATAACCTATGCCCTTTCATCCACACCTCAAACAAAGAAAAAGAAAAAAACGGCTTCTTTCGGTGGTCGTCAAAAGAGGTGGTCGTCTTCGGCCAGACCCGCCTTGCCTGTGGATAAAGGCCAGATGTTGCGATGCCATAATTGCGGAGCGTTCTTTCCTGAGAGCAGAGCCATTCGCTCGCAAGTTCACGATTTGGAGCTGCACTTCTGCTCGCAAAACTGCAAAGCGCATTTTAAAGTGCAATGAAGAAGAAAAGAGTTGTCGTGGGCCTTTCCGGTGGTGTGGATTCGGCTGTGGCCGCTTTGCTGTTGGTTCAGCAGGGCTATGATGTTTTAGGCGTTTTCATGAAGAACTGGGAAGATGACAGTCCGGAATGCACAACCGAAAACGATCAGCGCGATGCCCGTCTGGTGGCGGATACCCTGGGTATTCCTTTCTATACATTTAACTTCGTAAAAGAGTATTGGGACAGGGTTTTCACTTACTTTCTGGAAACCTATGCCGCGGGACAAACTCCCAACCCGGACATTCTCTGTAACAAGGAAATCAAGTTCAAGGCGTATCTGGAAAAAGCCATGCAGCTAGATGCCGATTTTATTGCAACCGGGCACTATGCTCGTCTCGCTCGTCAAGCGAACAGCGTTCAGTTGCTGAAAGGTATCGATCCTGGCAAAGATCAGAGCTATTTCCTCTACGCAGTGCCTGAAAAAGCACTTTTGAAATCGCTGTTCCCGCTTGGGAATCTCATGAAAACAGACGTGCGTCAATTGGCCAAATCGGCGGGTTTACACAATTGGAACAGAAAGGACTCGGTGGGGATCTGTTTCATTGGAGAGAGAAAGTTCAAAACCTTTTTAGAGGGCTATCTGCCAGGAAGGAAAGGGGATATGGTTGACCTGGATGGTCATGTCAAGGCAAGGCATGACGGACTCATGTTTTATACAATCGGGCAGCGTCAGGGCCTTGGTATCGGCGGACCGGGAGCACCGTGGTTTGTGGCTGCCAAAAATCTGAAACGCAATCAGCTCATTGTGGTTCAAGGTGCAGATCATCCAGCACTGTTCTCAAAAGGGTTGTCCTGTTCGGATTTGTTCCTGATCAACGGTGAAAAACCCGATTTGCCTTTCCGATGCAGAGCGAAAATCAGATACAGACAGCCAGACCAGGACTGTCAAATCATAAAGGAAAAAAACAGTCAATGGATCGTTCGGTTCGATCTGCCGCAAAAAGCCGTTTCTCCCGGTCAAGCCATTGTCTTTTATCGCGATGACGTGTGCTTGGGCGGCGCTGTAATTGATCGACCCATTCGGGATTTTTAAAACGCGAAGGGGATGCTTTTACAGAATTTTCCAGAGACAAAAACCGCTTATTTTTTCTTTAAACCCCTCTAACTCAAAAACTTTTCACAGCCTTAAAACACCAGCCAACGGCTAAGTGTAAAAAAAGCGAAAAACAGATTGACTAATCTGGTATTAAGTGGACCTGTGTGATATATATAATTTGTGAAATTATTCACAGAGTGAATGGGTTTACAGGAGGGGTGTTTTTGCTTTTGAGGGTTTTTCAGGGGAAGAGGAAAGGTTGAGCTATCCTAAATAAAACCATTGGAGTTCACTTCATGGGATAACCCTTTCTTCCAAGTCATTACGAGCATTACTATGACTTGAAAAAAACAATTGAAAAGGTAAAAAACGCTTTTGAAACATCAGTCAGCAATCCAATAGTATGGAAATAGAGCTTTCAGAGGTGAAAAAATGAAACAGGTCTTAGGTAATGATCATGATGCCCTGGTTGACATTCTAGAGCATTATCCTCGCGGAGAAAGGGATGGATTGATTCCGCTTTTGCAGGAAGTTCAGCAACGTGAGGGTTATGTCTCGAAAAATTCTGTTGTTCGTATCGGGCAGTACTTGAATCTGCCTTCAAGTAAAATCTATGGTGTGGCTACTTTTTACAATCAGTTTCGATTTGCACCACTGGGGAAATATCACATTTCCGTTTGCAGGGGAACGGCATGTCACGTTAAAGGTTCCAAGAACATTCTGGATATACTTGAAAAATCACTGGAGATGAAAGCCGGTCAGACATCGCGCGATGGTTTATTCAGCCTTGAAGTCGTGGCGTGTATTGGAGCGTGTGGTTTGGCGCCGGTCATCAGTGTCAATGGCGAATTTTACGCCAATATGGATGAAGAGAAAATTGAAAACCTGTTAGCCGAGTTAAAGAACCAGGCAGAACTGGAAATGGCGGAGGTCGTGTCATGATGGCGGTGACTACTGAGAGATGCACAGATCGGGAGTTTTGGAGAAACTGCCTGCTTTCTGATGATGTGGAGGGTATGCGAATAGAAAACGAGGAGCGTTTTCTCCAGTATCGCAATCAGATTATCAATAAAACGAAAATATTTGTCGGTGCGGGAACTTGTGGTTTTGGTGCCGGTGCGGGCAAAACCATCAAAGCCATTGAGAGGTTTTTAGAAGAGCACGAGTTTGATGCGGATATCATTCAAGTTGGTTGTGTCGGTCTCTGTGCGGAAGAGCCGCTGGTGGATATTCAGATGCCCAACAAGAACAGGCTCTGCTTCAAAAAGGTTACGGAAGACAAGGTAGACCAATTATTGAATGCAGCGCTCTTTGGCGGGCTTCCCCTGGGCATGATTCTCGGACAATACGAAGTTGACGGAGCGGAAGGCTGGGAGAACATCCCAAGCGTGAACGATCATCCCTTCTTCGTTCGACAGAAACGTTTGGTCTTGGCCAACTGTGGTCTGTTAGATCCTGAAAACATCAATGAATACCTTGCTCGAGACGGGTACAAGACCTTTATCGATATTGTTAAAAGCAAGAAACCCATTGAAGTCTGTAACATGGCCATTGAAAGCGGCCTGCGCGGACGCGGCGGCGGCGGTTTCAAGTCGGGCTTGAAGTGGAAGTTTGCCCACGATACACCAGCCGAAAAGAAATACATGATCTGCAACGCGGACGAGGGTGATCCTGGCGCGTTTATGGATCGCGCCATTATCGAAGGCGACCCGCATCGCGTACTGGAAGGATTGGCCATTGCCGCTTATGCCATTGGTGCTCAAAAAGCCTATATCTACATCCGGGCGGAATATCCTCTGGCTATCGCCCGATTGAGGAAGGCCATCAAAGACGCCAAAAGTTACGGTTTAATGGGTCAAGACATCTACGGTTCCGGTTATAACCTGGAAGTCGTTATTAAGTGCGGAGCCGGTGCTTTTGTCTGTGGTGAAGAGACCGCGCTCATCAGAAGTATCGAGGGCAAGCGGGGAATGCCCATTCCTCGACCGCCGTTCCCCACCACCAGTGGCCTGTTCAATTGTCCAACCGTTATCAACAACGTCGAAACACTGGCATCGGTTCCCGTTGTGTTCAGCAAAGGCACTGAATTCTTTTCGGCATTGGGTACAGAAAAGAGCAAGGGGACCAAGGTTTTCGCGCTTTCGGGAAACATCGCCCGTTCGGGTTTGGTTGAAGTTGAAATAGGCACCAAGATCAGGGACGTGATTTTCGATATCGGCGGTGGTATTCCCGATGGTTACAAGTTCAAAGCGGTCCAATTTGGCGGTCCATCCGGTGGATGCATTCCCGAAGCGTTCCTGGACCTGGAAATTGACTACGAAACGCTGCAATCAGCGGGCGCCATGATGGGTTCCGGTGGCATGGTTGTCATGGATGAACGCACTTGTATGGTTGATCTCGCCAAGTACTTCATGCAATTCATTCAATCGGAGAGCTGCGGTAAGTGTATTCCATGTCGGGAAGGCACCAAGCAGATGCTGGAAATACTGGACAGTCTCACTCACAACCGGGCACAAAACCCCGGGGTGGGCTCCTTGATGCGCTTTAAGTCCGTCACTCGTTTGGACACTTTGGCCAAGGTCATTAAAGATACCAGTCTGTGCGGGTTGGGTAAATCGGCTCCTAACCCTGTGCTTTCAACCCTCAAATGGTTCAGGGATGAATATGAAGATCACGTATTTGATCGAGTCTGTACCTCAGGAACCTGTACCGATCTGGTGAAACTGCGCATCGATCCCGATGTGTGCCGCAACTGCGGACTCTGTGCCAAGAAATGTCCAACTCATGCCATTTATGGAAACAGAAAAGAGGGTTATCGAATTGAATTGTCAGAGTGCATCAACTGCTTTAATTGTCAGGATGTATGCAAATTTGAAGCGGTTTTGGCGGAATAGGAGCGTCTCATGAAAATAAAAGTGAACGGTTTAGATAAAGAAGTTGAAAAGGATCAAACGATTCTTGAAGCCCTCCAGTCTGTGGGCATTGAAGTTCCGACCTTGTGTCATATAAAAGGCCTGTTTCCCAGTGGTGCTTGCCGCATGTGCATTGTTGAAGTGGAAGGTTTTCCCAATTTAATTCCCTCTTGTGCCTACCCCATAAGTGAAGGAATGGTGATAGAAACCCACTCCCCACGCGCTGTCCAGGCCAGGAAAATGATTATTGAATTGCTGCTTTCCAATCACCCGGATGACTGCCTGTATTGCGTGCGAAATAAAAACTGTCACCTGCAGGACCTGGCTGCCGACTACGGTGTTCGTGAAAGAGTGTTCTCCCAGCCCAAGCCCACACACGATATGGATGTCTCTTCACCCGCTCTCATTCGGGATCAGGCCAAATGTATTCTCTGCGGCAAATGCGTCAGGGTTTGCGAAGAAGTAATGGGTGTATCGGCCATTGATTTTGTTCATCGCGGCAGTAAAACCATTATTGCTCCCGCCTTTGAAGAAGGCATGAACATGTCCAGCTGCATTAACTGCGGACAGTGCATCGTTGTTTGTCCAACCGGCGCGTTGCGGGAACAGAGTCATACCGATCGCGTGCTGCGTGCCCTGATGGATCCGGACATTCACGTTGTCGCTCAACACGCGCCAGCCATTTCAGTGACCCTTGCAGAAGAGTGGGGTCTAAAAACAGATGCAGATGCCACCGGCATTCTCAACGCGACGCTCAGGAAATTGGGATTTGACTCCGTCTTCGATACGGGCTATACGGCCGACCTCACCATTATGGAAGAGGCCTCTGAATTGGTTCACCGCATTCAGAACAACGGTGTGCTGCCTATGATGACGACCTGTTCTCCCGCCTGGGTCAAATACATGGAGCAACTCTATTCCGATTTACTTCCCCATCTCAGCAGCTGTAAGTCTCCTCATCAGATGATGGGCGCTCTCACGAAAACAGTCTATGCGGAAAGGGAAGGCCTTGACCCGGACAAGATGTTTGTCGTCTCTATCATGCCTTGCACAGCCAAGAAGTTTGAGGCGGATCGGGCTGAAATGAGAGTGGACAACAGACAAGACGTGGATGCCGTGCTGACCACTCGTGAACTGCTTCGAATGGTGAACACCTTTGGCCTGGATGTTTCCACACTGTCTCCCGCTGAAGCCGATTGCCCGTTCGGTGAGCGTTCCTCAGCCGGAAAGCTCTTTGGTGCGACAGGTGGTGTGATGGAAGCAGCCGTTCGCTCCGCTCAATACTTCATTACCGGTGAAGATCCCGAAGAATGGGACGTGGTTGCAGTCCGCGGTCTCGAGAACATGAAAGCGGTGACGTTGAAAGTGGGAGATTTAGAAGTCAATGTGGCTGTTGTCAACGGTGTGGGAAGTGCCAAGGCTGTACTGGATGAAATTCGTGAAGGCAAGAGTAACTTCCACTTTGTGGAAGTCATGTCCTGCCCCGGTGGCTGCATTGGTGGCGGTGGCCAACCTCTGGTTACCAATCCCGAGCGCATTAAAGCCAGAATGAAATCACTCTATCAAATGGATTCCAAAGAAGCGATTCGGGCATCCCACCGGAATCCGGCCATCCAGGAACTCTACGATACGTTCCTGGGTGAACCGCTCAGCCATAAATCGCACGAACTCTTACACACTCAATACGAATCACGGGCCGTCATGGTCTAGAAAGGAGCAATATCATGTTGAAGAAAAAGGCACTCTTAGTAGACGATGATCCCGATTGTCTGGAGCTGATGCAAATGATGCTCGAGAAATTGGACTTTGAAGTTATTAGCGCCACTTCACAAAAAGAAGGGGAAGCATTAATTCAATCCGAAACAGTCCAATTGGCCGTTTTTGATTTAATGATGGAGAACCACGACAGCGGTTTCGTTCTCTGTCATAAGTTTAAACGCAAGAACCCCCATACTCCGGTCATCATGGTCACCAACGTTGCCCGCGAAACAGGCATTCGCTTTCAGGGTTTCAATTCAGGCGAGAACCAGTGGGTCAAGGCCGATGCCATCCTGGAAAAGAGTATTCGATTCGATCAACTGAAACATCATATCGATCAGCTCATGCCTGGATAGTTTCTCCTCAGTCTTTTAGATACTGCCATCATCCAGATTGATCCAATATCTGAAAGCAAAAAGGCCAGGATACCCATCCTGGCCTTTTTTGGGGTTACAGTAGATGGCAAAAGTTTGTGAAAGTGGTTAAAAATGGATGGCGCTGTCAACATATTCCCCCAGTTTTATGTACCATCCAGATTGGCAAACTTCGTTATGTCGTCTTAACCCGATCTGTCGCTAAGGACCCGGTCGCCTTGCGAACAGCGTCCGAGAAAAAATGAGGTCTGAGACTTTTAAACAGCGATTTATTGGCACTTTTTTTTCGATGTTTTTTTCTTTTTAAATCTCTATCTTGCCTGTTTTGAACATGTTGAACTCCTGTGGACGATTGACTCGCACCGCTTTTTTCCCATGAAATATCTTTTACAAACGAAGAATACTGTGTAGAATGGTCGCCTGAGATTGTTTGGGAGAACAGGTTGTCTGTGTTTTTGATTGAAGTGTTAAACAAGTTATGCCGACAGGAGAGCGGGTTTGTATTTGCCTTGATTTTAGTGGCACTTTCGCCGCTCATTAGCTCGTTCAGTGCCACCTATCACTTAGATCACCTCAATAACGAAGAACACGCGTTGGAAAACCATCAGGGTTCTTCCCATGTACACCTCGTCCAACGGCATTCCTGTCACACCCATGAACTTTCAGATATCTTGACCACTGCTTTCACCAACAGCAAGCACGCTTGCGGTAATTGTTTGGATATCATTCCCAAACTACACGGTCAAAACACTTTGAGTGACTCCAGCCATCGGGGCGTATCTCATTTTGAAAAAGAGCGTCATACTAATGGCTTCCAGGCTCTATGTCAATTTACCGCAGGTTTCACGCACCAAACCGGTTCGGAACTTGGGTTGGCCAGGCATATTCAAACAACCGTGCTCATAATTTGATACTCCCGCGAGCGAAACAGGCGTTCAATGAGCCCGGTGACTTTGCTGAAAAGCCAGGCTTCCATATGCGTTGATGGCCCTCCCTTTGGATAAAAGACCGGGGTGTTGTTTTGCTCGCTTCCCGATAATAGAAAACACCTTAGGAGTATCACCATGAAAACAGTAAAATTAGCGGCAGGCATGATCCTGCTTTTAACGGTTGCATGTCAACAGAAGGCCATTGAAGAAGAACACGATCCTCATCCCGAGACACTGACGAGCTGGACGGAGGATTTTGAAGTGTTTTCAGAATTTACATACCTCCCTTCAGAAGGGGAAGTGGAAGCTTTGGTATGCGTTACGCGGCTTGAAGACTTTTCTCCGGTAAGTGACCTCGACATCGTTATTGCGCTGACCGATGAACACACGGGTGAGACGATTCATTCGCAACCTCTGGAGTTTGTATCCAGGGGAATCTACAAGGGGTTCATGGCCGTCCAGCAAACGCACTACGCGCTGACCTACCATGTCAAGGAAAAGGGTCAAGCCTATCAGATCGATGCTCCTGATTCACTTCATCTTGGCCAACATCATCACGGTGAGGAAGACGAGCACGGAGAGGAGGAAGATGCCGGAGCTTTTTCATTCCTGAAAGAACAGCAATGGAGTGTGGACTTTCAAGTGGGCCTGCCACAATGGGGTCCTGTCTACAAAAGCCTGAAGGCCTATGGCCAAATTCAACCCAAAGCAGGCAACGAAATTGTGATGACAGCGCCTGTTTCAGGTGTTGCTGTTGCCGCCGCGTGGCCAGTGGCGGGTACCTATGTCAAAAAAGGGGAATCTCTGATCAGCATGATTCCCGCTGTGATGCAGGACACCAGTCTGGCCGACCTTGAAACCAATGTCAGTCGTCTCAAGCAGCAACTGACCATTTTAAATAAAAGAGTTGAGCGGATGCAACGGCTGCTGGATTCCGGGAACATCAGTCGATGGGAATTTGAAAATGAACTGCTGCAAAGAGATATCATGCAGTCCGAGCTGCAGAATGCCAAAAAGAATCTGAAAACAGTGAGCTCCCTGCGCAAGGCACAGAAAGGCAAACAGGAAGTTGTCACCCTAACAGCTCCTTTTGACGGTGCTGTGGTGCATGTCAAGGTGACGCCCAAACAGTTCATCGATGCCGGAACGGAAATGATTCACATCGTCAAACCCAATCCCGTTTATTTAAACCTGTCGGTTTCTTTAAAGCAGCAGGCTTTGCTGGGCGGTGGTTTGAAAGGGGCCTACATCAGAAGTTCTGCTCAAAACCAACCGCACTTTGTCGGGCCGGATCTGATTCAGTTCCTCTCTACAACTCCCGGAACCAATCCCGCCACCGGTAAGCTGAGTGCTCTCTTTGAACTGCGGCTCGACAACGAGCTCTTGCCCTTCAAATCCATTGTGGAAGCAGAACTGCTGCTGGAGACCCAAGGGGAGGGTTTACTGGTTCCCGCTTCCGCTGTGATCGACGACGCGGGACAAGATGTCATCTACATCCAGTTAGGGGGCGAATCGTTCAAACGCCATGAGGTGCATGTCCTTGCCATACAGGGCAACCGAGCCTGGGTTGAAGGTATCGATCTGCAACAGAGAATTGTCGTTCAGGGCGGGTATGCCTTGAGGCGCACTGAGATGATTGGCTCAGGCTCTTTTTCCGGGCACAGTCATTGATAGCGAGGAGACTTGAATGCTTAACTACATAATCAAGACTTCTCTGAACTTTCGTGTCCTTGTTTTAATCTTCGGTTTAACGCTGCTGCTCTTTGGTGCTTATGTGGTGAAAACCACACCAATCGATGTTTTTCCGGACTTGACGGCACCCACCGTAACGGTGATGACACAAGCGCCGGGAATGGCTCCTGAAGAGCTGGAACTAATGGCTACGTTCCCTCTGGAAACGGCCCTGAACGGTTCGGGCAATATTCGCCGTGTGCGTTCACTGACCTCAGAGGGTATGTCGACCATTTGGGTTGAGTTCCAATGGGGTGAGGATATTTACCGAGCCAGACAAATCGTCAGTGAGCGGCTGCAAACAGTAACCCTGCCGGAGGGCGTGGAAAAACCGCAAATGGGTCCGATCAGTTCCATTATGGGAGAGGTCATGTTCCTGGCCGTGACTTCGGAGTCCATGAGTTCCATGGAGCTGCGGAAACTGGTCGATACCCAGATTGTACGCAGGCTGCAGGCCATTCCCGGCGTATCCAAGGCAGCGCCTGTGGGCGGCGATGTGATTCAATACTCCATCGAAGTGGACCCCCTGTTAATGGCCCGGTATCAGCTCAACATCGACCAGCTTCTGGATATCATGAACGGTGCCAGCAAGAACTCCGCAGCGGGTTTTCAACTCGATATGGGGCAGGAATACCTGGTTCGCGGACTGGGAAGGGCGGAAAGCGTCGATGATCTGAGCCATGTGGTGGTTAAAGTTCAGGGCGGGATTCCTCTCACTCTTTCGGATGTCGCTACAATCAAAATAGAACCTCGACCCAAACGGGGTACGGCCTCTTACAACGCGAAAGAAGCCATTGTCATCAGCATGCAAAAGCAGCCCGGCATCAACACGTTGCTTCTGACGGAACAAATTGAAGAAGTGCTTGAGGAGCTGCGTGCCACGCTTCCCGATTCGGTTTCCATCTCGGAAGACAGTTTCAGGCAGGCTACTTTTATTGAGCGCGCCGTTTCCAATATTTCAAAAGCGCTCAGGGACGGAGCCATTCTCGTGATTGTGATTCTGTTCTTTTTTCTGGGAAGTTTTCGCACCACACTCATATCGGGTGTCGCGATTCCTCTTTCCCTGCTGGGCGGCGTTTTAGTGCTGTCCTATTTTGGGCTCACTATTAACACCATGACTCTGGGCGGCTTTACCATTGCCATCGGAGCGCTTGTGGATGATGCCATTATCGATGTCGAAAATGTCTTTCGAAGACTGAAGCTGGAACAGCTTTTACCTCTGGATCAAAGACGTTCTCCCTTGCAGGTTATTTTCCACGCCTCTTCAGAGGTTCGTTCCGCGATTTTCTTTGCAACCCTGATCATTATTCTCGTTTTCATTCCCATCTTCTTTCTACCCGGAGTGGAGGGCCGGCTCCTGCGGCCGTTGGGGCTCGCTTATGTCTCCGCTCTGCTTGCTTCCCTTTTGGTGTCCCTGACAGTGACACCGGTACTCTGTTACTATTTGCTGACCAGGGAAAAAGTACTGGCCAGCAGCGAACCCGCCTTTGCCAGAACACTGAAAAACGGGTACAAGCGACTGCTTTCATCCTGTATGAAACATCCCAAAATTATTTACGGTTTGACCATCGTGCTGGTGGTGATGGCTTGTCTCTGCGCGCCCTTTTTCGGCAAGAGCTTTCTGCCTGAATTCAATGAAGGATCGCTGACACTCTTTCTGGCAAGCCCTCCAGGCACGTTGATCAAGGACAGCGACGCCATAGGGACGGATATCGAGAAAAAACTACTGGAGTTTCCCGAGGTGGTTTCCACCCTGAGACGCACCGGACGAGGTGATTTGGATGAACACGGCATGGGCGTTCACGCTTCTGAAATTGAAGTCGTCATGAAACAGGGCCGCCCTCAGGAGGAACTGCTCCAATTGATGAGAACATCCACTTCGTCGGTGCCAGGCGTGAATGTCAGCTTTGGACAACCTATTTCTCACCGAATCGATCACATGATATCCGGGAGTAAAACCAACTTGGCCATTAAAATATTCGGTCCCGACCTGGCCGTATTGAGGGATCTTTCAAGACAGGTCATGGCGAAAGTGGAGCCCATTGGCGAAGTGGTCGACCTCAGTAACCAGGAACAGTCTGTTATTCCACAAATTCTGATCGACTTCGACGATTCCTCCATGGCCAAAATGGGTCTGCAGCCCGCGACACTGGCGCGTTCGGTCGAGGCTTTGTTCCAGGGCACCCTGGCCGGAGAGATGGTTAAAGACGGGCTTGTTTCTCAAGTCATGATCAAGTTCCCGGAAGAGCTCAGGACATTCAGAAAGCAGATTCCCGATTTGCCGATTATGCTGAATAACGGTCAAATTATCAATTTGGGCGATGTAGCGAAAGTGCGTGAGGACTTGGGTCCCAGCCTCATTCGCAGAGAAAATGTGCAGCGGCTGGCGGTACTGACCGCCAATATTTCATCCACCGATAAAACAGGTGTGGGCGAGAAAGTGTGGCAGGCTATCCATGAAATCGATTTTCCCAATGGTTACTACGCCACCCTGGAAGGTCAATTTGAGGAAGCGTCAAAGAGTCTTCGCACATTGAGCATTTTGACGGTACTTGTTCTGCTGGGAATCTACATCCTGCTTTTCTCCGCTTTCCGAAATCACATTCACACCTTGATTGTGTTGACTAATTTACCCTTGGCTCTGATAGGAGGCATTTTCGCTCTCTGCATTGGCTCGAAAATTCTGAGTATCGCCTCCATGGTGGGTTTCATCACGCTGTTCGGTATTGCGACAAGAAACGGCGTTTTACTGGTCACGCACTATCAGCACCTGGTTGAGAACGAAGGGAAACAGAAACGCGATGCCGTTGTGACAGGCTCCATCGAACGTCTGCTGCCGATCCTGATGACAGCACTCACCGCCGGTTTGGCTCTGGTTCCCCTGGTCTTTCACGGTGCTGAACCCGGCAATGAAATCCAGAGCCCCATGGCTGAAGTCATCTTGGGAGGCTTGGTCAGTTCAACGCTGCTCAACATGATCCTGGTCCCTCTGCTCTTCATGAAATGGGGATACCGATCTAAAGCAAAAAAGAGTCAGGCACGGGAGGTTGTATGATGCGTGACACCATGAAAACAATAAAAAATTTCCTGCTGATGGGTTTGTTTCACTGCGCGCTCGGCGGTTTGAGTCTTTACGCCCTGGACTTTAAACATCTAAGTCTGGAAGACGCGTGCCGGTTAAGCCAAAAGCACCATCCTGCGATTCAAACGGCAAAAGCGGAACTGGTTGACCGGGAACTGGCCCTCAAGCAGGTGCAAAGGTGGTCCAACCCCGAAATGGAGCTGAATTTAGAGAACATCGACTCCACTTCCGGTTCCGATCCAGACGGTGAAGAACTCAGTGAAGAACGGGAACTGGTTTTCTCACAGTCTCTTAGGCTTCCTGGCTACAAGAACGCTCAGCTTGACGAAAGCCAAAACCAGCTGGCCGTTTCCAGGTTGAAATTGAAGTTGGTGGAGCGAGACGTGGTGCTGAAGACATCGGAAAGGTTCTGGAAACTCTTTGCAGCCCAAAAAACCGTTGAAATTCATCAATCCACTCTGCGCTTCCTGAAACGTTACGCTCTGAGACTGGAACAACTGCTTAAAGAGGGAAAAATACCGAAAACCGATTTCAGACGCATTCAGTTGGAGAGCGGCTTGGCTCAGCAAAAGCTGGACAACGCTCTAAGACTGCAAACGACGGCCAGTCTGGAGCTTCGACAATTGTGGGGTTTGAGCGAGGTGAAGGAAATTCAGGTGGCAGGGGAGTGGGAACACGTTGAACTGCCGGAGCCCGATCAGTTTTCCATTGACCAACACGCCGTTATCCAACTGGCAAAGCTGCAGGTTCAGCAAGCGGAACTCCAGGAAAGGTTGCTCGAGAAAAGCAACTTTTCAAATATCAGCCTCAAGGCGGGCATCAAGAATCACCCTGCCATCCAGGCAACGGGTGTGCAGGTTGGTTTGAGTCTGGAACTTCCAGTCTTCAATCGCAGGAAAGAAGAAATTCAACGTCAAAGTAACGCCAGGCTGAATCAAGCCTACCGCCAAAAAGTAGATCGCGGGAGGATCGCTTCCAGGATCGACGAGCTAAATGCCAATTTGCGTGTGATCGCCCGTCAACTTGAAAACTACGCCGTGAATCTGCTGCCCCTGGCTGAGACAGAGATGGAATCCATTCAATTGAGCTACGAAGAAGGCTACCACGGTTATCTGGATGTACTGGATCGATTGCAAAACACAACCGAATTGCGGCTTCAATACAACGAACTACTCCTGGAAAACCGCATACAGTATGACCAGCTGATGTACTGGCTGGAAGACTGATTGGTTGGTATTTTCAGTAGAACGGTTTCGAGTTGAACTGCATTCCTGTTGGCCTGAAGCTTGATGTGTGAGCAATGAGCGGCGGTCAAGCGGATCTTCCAGAGTAAACACCATAAAAAACGACATAAATCATTTAATTAGTGAACTTTATTCGTTTTAGACTGTATTTATTAGTGGATGTGCAGCCACTACTCATGACAGTTTTGGCTTGCAATGCCGAAAAAATCTGCTATCTTTTGGATTACGGTTAAGCCATTGAATTAAAATATTTTAAGGTATGCCCACTAAGGCAAAGTCAGGAAGTCAGGTGTAAGTTTTTTTAGTTTCAAAAGTTCCAGTGGAATCAAAGTCCGCAAGCTCCAGTAAGATCCTATAAAAAACAGGAGTAGATCACGTCACAAACAAGGTTCAAAAATCATACTAGCAGGAGGTTTTTATGGTGTTTCTCATTTCTCTCATTTTCAGTGGAGAGCTTGTATTTCAAAAAGCCACCACACATAACTTAAACCCAGTTGTAGTCTCTGCTTTTTCTATAAACAAAAACGACGATGTATGTATTGTCTCTAATAGGTTGTCCTTGCTTTTTGGAAAAATCGATGCATTATCCCACGTTAATTTCCCAATTTCAAAAAGCCATAAAATAATCTGGGTAGAATCGCTAAAGTCATTTGTCCTTTCTGATTACCAAAACAACCTGGTTTCTTTCTGGGATAAAAATGGATCTCTACTTGGGAAGAGAAATATTTACCCGGAAAAATACAGAGATTATTTATTTCTACCCGAAAACAAGGTCATAAGAGTCAAAGAAGATTTAAATGGCCCTTATACAATCCAGTTCTTATGTGAAGAGAAACCTGTTTTCTCATTCAATGACAATGATAACTCGAGGTTACGTGAAGGAACTATCGTAAAAAGATTGAATGAGCCTTACTCTATATGGGGTAATTGTGAATCTCATATTTGTTTCTATTATTCGAAACTCAATTATTTAACGCTTATAAGTGTGCATAGTCAAAATGAGATTACCCAGCTCCCTATCGAAGAAGATGCAAATATTGAGTGTATTTTATTTTCGGACGATCAAACTATACTGACTTGCTCTCCTCATGGTCGATATCAAAAAAAAGTAACCCTTTTCGACCTCACAAAGGGGGTATCTCACTCAGGCCTTCTGTTTGATTATCCAAAAGCTATTTCAAATGGGAAATTATACCTTGTTGATAAGAATATTGTTGAGGTCTATAATTACAAAGTTTCTTATGATTAGATATTGACCGTTCGTTTTCATTTTGGTGAAAATCAGTGTGTTAAAAGATCATTCGGAGATTTAAACGAAAATATTTACAACGATTCGTGTTATTTTAAGGAGTGCTTGTATGGTTGCTGGAATTCCTGTTCAGCACCAAGATGATGGTGATCCATCTGATGGCGGATCAGCTGGCTGTGGTCAAGCGTGGCACTGTTGTAATGCAAGAGCAGGTTTTAAAGTTGCTGCCAGAAGTGAATGTACATACCGTTCTACTGGCAACCTGATTGAGGGAAGGAGTCTATATATACAATGTTGACAAAATACTCTTTAGCCAGGGTCGTTGTACTTGTCCCGCTTTTGTCATTATGCGTTTTTGGATATGAAAAAATAGATATGGCGAAGTGGGACAATCCTGTCTATTTCACTACAAACATAAGAATTCATGGTGACTTAATTTCTGTTTTCGATTCAAAAGAGTGGAAGCTGAAGCTATACGATGTTTCAAAAGGCCTGGAGTCGCCAACGTTTCTTTGGGAGACGACCGGAGCAGGACCAGGTCCCAATGAAATTCCAAAAGACACCAAAGTTAACAATGTTGCTGTCGACTTGAACCATTCCGAAGTCTGGATGAGTCATCAATACGGTTTCAAGGTATACGATCTCCACAGTGGCGTTCAAAAACGAAATACGGTAATGCCATTTAACGCCGCCTGGGTTGAGATAAACGCTGGATCTGTCTTTATAACAAGTGAGAAGCCCTTTCAGAAAAGGGTTGTTCTTCAGGAATTAAAAGGAACCCTTGACCCCAAAGTTGATGATCTATCTCCTTTTATTGTTTCATCCATAGAACACCCAACTGGAATACCCGTGACTGACTCGGGAGCTTTTTTGAACTTGCGACCCGAATTGTTTTTTCTAAATGGAAGATTTTATGCGTGGGAATTCATAATTGGTGAGCTATGTATCATTGAAAACAATCAAATAACTGCATTTGAACGGATTCCACAGCATCATTATTTATCGAAAAGAATGAAACCTGTCAGTTACGATGGTATAGCCAACCAGCCATCGATGCAGGTTATGGGTATTCCTTTTCCAGAGTGTGGCATGGTCTATTCGGAAGGCACGATTTGGACATCTCTTTTTTGCCCCAGAGATCCTTATCCCATGAGGGCCTTCGTTCAGTTAGACGAAAACGGAAAAGTTGTCGGTAAATACACTCACCAGCTTTTCAAAGACTTTGAATCTATCTTCAGGTGTTATCTCTTGAGTCTGGAGGATCATACTTTCATTGTATTTGATGCTGTCGAAGGCGACACAATATATAAAATTCCAAAGCGTGAGCTAATCAAGCTCTGACAACCATTTTTTAGTCATGAGGGGCTTTTCCTTCCTCAAATCATTCTTAGCATTTTGAAGAAACACCAGATGGATAGATATGGATGAAATTTTTCCTGAAACCGAAAGTCATTGTAGAGATATAACACGCTGACTTCTAACGGACGCTTGATTTGCAGGCGAGAAATTTACAAAAGAGGTTTACCAAAGGACAATTCCTACCAGGACATCCAAGTTTCCCCTGTTTTAAAAAAAGGAACCACAGATGGACACAGATAAACACAGATTTTTAAATAGGAAGCCATTCGCAAAATGATTGGTAATGCATTTCAGGTTCTGAATGTGATTCATTAATTAAGAAACTTCTATTTGGGTGCCACAGATTCATTTATGGTTAACTATATCTGTGTCCATCTGTGTCCATCAGTGGTTAAAAAAAAGGAACCACAGATGAACACGGATAAACACAGATATTCCTATAGGAAGTTTCCCACAAAATAATTGGTTATGCATTTGAGTTTCTGAACATGATTCATTGATTAAGAACCCTCTATTTGGGTGTTCCATTCAATTCATTCATTCGTGTCAATTCGTGTTCATTCGTGGTTAAAAAAAGAAACCACAGATGGACACAGATAAACACAGATATTCCTATAGGAAGTTTCCCACAAAATCATTGTTAGTGTATTTGAGGTTCTGAACGATATTCATTAATTAATAAACCTCTATTTGGGTGCCACAGATTCATTTGTGGTTAACTACATCTGTGTCCATCCGTGTCCATCAGTGGTTAAAAAAAAGAAACCACAGATGAACACAGATAAACACAGATATTCCTATAGGAAGCCATTCGCAAAATGATTGGTAATGCATTTGAGTTTCTGAACGTGATTCATTGATTAAGAACCTCTATTTGGGTGTTCCATACTCAAAACTGATACCCTGAAAAACATTCGTGTGAATTCGTGTTCATTCGTGGTTAAAAAAGAAACCACAGACAAACACAGATATTCATATACGAAGCCACTCCATTTCCATTCCAAAATCCAATACGGGTAATGATCTTTTCTTGCAACTGTTACAGGAAAAAAAAAGGTGTGGTCAATATGGTTCAGGCAGATACACAACGTTTTGCCGTCGAGGTAACAGACTCAGGTGCAGGCAAACAACTTTCTGGAGAAGATAGATGGAAATGGCAGCGTCAAAAAAAGATATAGCCAAACCATGAGTGAATACAGAGAGATAGAAGAAGGAAAAAATGCCAGTCTTTCAGCAAGTGCAAATCTATGTTACCCTACAAATTGTACAAGAAGCAGGAGTTCCTATTTATCAAACATATCCAAGTGGAGATCCAACAGATGTGGTACAAGTGATTCTCCGTGATCCAGAATTGGAACCAGAAAAGAGGTGATAATGTATTCAATTCTTGTGTTTTTGGCAATATCTTCTGTTCCTCAGTACTCTCCTGAAGTTTCCTTGAAAAAATTTATAGGGAAGCCCTTGAAAGATGTGATTATAGATTTAAATATTGATTCATCTTCATATGATTTTGGAGGTGGACTTGATGATTGCTTTTTAAAATATTGTTCTTTTGAAGATCGAAACTCGAACTCTTATAAAATTTGGATAGAAACTCCATTTGTTTTATTGCCTAACTTTTTAACAGATAAAGATTACATCGAGAAGAGACAAAAGATATTTGAAGACTCGTTAGAAAAAAAGGTTATACATATTTCACTAACTTGTGAAAAACCATTGAATAAGCTGGTTCACACTGAGTGTAAACCAGTATATGAGAAAGGTTTTTTCCCATTGTGCCTCTTTAAAGGAAAAATATTATCTACATGCATTCATTTGGAAGCCCTCTCGGATTTTAAAATTATCTTTGATGATTGGAATCAAGCTGTTATCTTACGAATTCGATATCCCAATATGAATATCTATGAAATCCAAATTGGATCAGATGATAAAGAGCTAAAAAACAAGGACTTATCAAAAGAATTAACAATTCATGATATTCACAAATGTAAAATAAAGAATGTACGGATATTTTCCGGGGATAAGAGTACAGATCTTGAGGAGCTATTATTTAGCTTAGATGGTCGTTTGGAAAAATAACAACTATTAAGGACACCCGTTTTTATTCCAGTATTTTACTTTTGCCACATTTTGAATAGGTGATTATCCTTAACAATCTTTACAGTATTGAACGCAGGGTGTTTTCTGTCTTAAAAACCGCATTCGTAAACCATAACGAACTTTTGCCAATACCTCTGTGTCCATCCGTGTCCATCAGTGGTTAAAAAAAAGGAACCACAGATGAACACAGATAAACACAGATATTCCTATAGGAAGCCTCCCACAAAATCATTGGTAATGCATTTGAGTTTCTGAACGTGACTCATTGATTAAGAACCCTCTATTTGGGTGTTCCATTCAATTCATTCATTCGTGTCAATTCGTGTTCATTCGTGGTTAAAAAAAGGAACCACAGATGAACACAGATAAACACAGATATTCCTATAGGAAGTCTCCCACAAAATCATTGGTAATGCATTTGAGTTTCTGAACGTGACTCATTGATTAAGAACCTCTATTTGGGTGTTCCATACTCAAAACTGATACCCTGAAAAACATTCGTGTGAATTCGTGTTCATTCGTGGTTAAAAAATCATCCGTGTCCATCTGTGTCCATCAGTGGTTAAAAAAAGGAACCACAGATGAACACAGATATTCCTATAGGAAGTCTCCCACAAAATAATTGGTAATGCATTTGAGGTTCTTGGCGTTCATATCGGAAATTCATTAATTTAAAAACCTTTATTTGGGTGTCCTGTGTTCAGCGACCTTGAATACGCTGTAAATATAAAAATATCTTTATTTTTTTGTTTAATTTAAACACAAATTGACATTGTTGCTATCTTAATTGTTAAAATAGTTTGTATCACAATTGCCCGGTTGTCCGATTCTATTATCCCCAACAGACCGGAATTTGCTAGTATAGGGCTCAACGAAACACTGAAAGTCTTCAGGAATAGGCTTTTCGGTTTGGAGGTTAATATGAAAAAATCAAGGCTGGCATCGATTTTAGTGTTGATACTTTTGTCGTGTTCCATTTTTGCACAGCAAAAAACCAAACAATTTGATCCCAATGAGGGCACAGGTAAAGTTCCAAAACTGGTAATCCTAAAGACGGATCATGACTTTGGTAAAATCGACAAAACACAGAAAGTTACAGCTCAATTCAAGTTCAAAAACGAAGGGGATGGCATTCTTCAAATCAAAGACGTCAAAACTTCCTGCGGCTGTACAGCGGCGAAACCCGATAAGCGCGTCTATCATCCCGGAGAAGAAGGTGAGGTGTCTGTAACTTTCAACCCGGCTCGCTTCCAGGGTCCGATTACAAAAACGGTTACAATCCTCAGCAACGATCCCGAGCAACCGGATTACAGGTGTAAAATTAAAGCCGATATTATTGTCGATATCATCGTTAAGCCTCGTGTTCTCTTTATTCAAAACCTGAAGAGAGGCGAAACTCGAACAGAAAAAATT